>Ga0075743_105_pt1 | contig 81261 bp, 75 predicted proteins | sample RifGroB1_FD_68435 | JGI IMG/M metagenome (GOLD analysis project Ga0075743, IMG submission 68435) | Microgenomates bacterium GW2011_GWB1_44_8
CGGTGGTACTAACCACTCACAAATTAAACTGGAAACCACCGCCGGATCATCCTTGGAGGAGAGACTTTAGGGGGTGACATTTCTATTTTGGAATGACATCCTAGCTATACTAATCTTACTCTGATTTGCAGCTCGTAGAGCGAAAAATCAGATTTGATTCGTTATACTGAAAAACTCAAATTTGAGTTTTTGAAGTATACAATTTTCTTGGCAACTGGACTAATATAAATGAAAGTGCTTGCAAAGATTAATTCCGGGGCGGTGGTAGGACTTGATACCGTTGCTGTAACAGTAGAAGTGGATGTCGCCTCAGGGGGATTGCCCAGTTTTACGATTGTTGGACTGCCTGATAAAGCGGTGGAGGAATCAAGAGAAAGGGTTAGAGCCGCCATAAAGAACTCCGGAGCTGATTTTCCCGCAAGGCAGGTGACCGTTAATCTGGCCCCGGCTGATCTACCCAAAGTAGGCCCAGCATACGACCTCCCCATCGCCCTCGGGCTACTGATCGCTTCCGGTCAACTAGAGGGCACATTTGAGAATGTTTTTATTTTCGGGGAACTATCCCTGGATGGAAAACTGCGCAGTACAAACGGGGTTCTCCCGTTGGTTATGTTGGCTAAAAAAGCGGGGATGCAATCAGTTTTTCTACCTGACGTAAATGCTCAAGAAGCGAGCATTATCGACAAAATAAAAATATATCCGATCTCCTCACTGACGGTTCTGTTAAAGCATTTAAAGGGACTGGGGAAAATTTATCCAGCAGAGTATCACCCATTAGAAAAATTACTAGATGGACAACCGGAGGATTTAGGTTTTGATTTTGCTGATATTGTTGGTCAAGAACAGGCCAAAAGGGCGATGGAGATAGCTGCGGCTGGTTCACATAATGTATTTTTGCAAGGTCCACCTGGAGCCGGAAAGACAATGCTATCAAGAGCAATGGCTGGGATATTGCCGGCAATGACGGAAGATGAAGCACTTGAGGTTACTAAAATTTATTCGGTAACCGGAAATCTTCCTATTGGAGATTCGATTATCAAACACCGTCCCTTCAGGTCGCCCCATCATACAACCTCGAGGATCGGGCTTATTGGTGGCGGATCTATCCCGACCCCTGGGGAAATTTCGCTTGCCCACAGAGGAGTACTTTTTTTGGACGAATTTGCGGAATTCCCACGAAACGTTCTTGAGGCCCTAAGACAGCCGATCGAAGACAAAATGGTATCGGTCGCCAGGGCAAGACGAACAACTCATTTTCCGGCCAATTTTGTCTTGGTGGCAGCCAGTAATCCATGCCCTTGTGGTTATCTTTACGACGAAGTTCGACATTGCATATGTTTGCCAGGCCAGGTAATTCGTTATCAAAAACGCCTATCTGGCCCGATTATGGATAGAATCGATCTTCACATCGAGGTACCGACAGTTCAAGTAGAAAAACTCACCGCCATTAATAATCCTCGTGAAACTTCGGCCTCGATTAAGAAACGGGTACAAAAAGCCCGTGAGCGGCAATTAGAGCGTTTTCGCGGCACACCGCTTAAGTCAAATGGCGATATGGGCACACGTGACGTTCGAACATTTTGTTCTTTATCCTCCGAATGTCTAACTTTATTGGGACAAGCGGCCGCCCGATTCGGACTTTCGGCAAGAGGATATTTTCGAATTGTAAAGGTGGCCATGACAATCGCGGACCTGGAAGAAAGTAATCAAATCTCAACCAATCATGTTGCGGAAGCTCTTCAATATCGACCTAGGGCAACTGCCGGTGAGTAATGGATACTCATTTTAGGCACGAGGGACTTTTGGTCTGTTTAAGGTTATAATTAGAACTATGACAGCTCCTTTTAGGGTGCTTTTTGTGGCATCAGAAATGTATCCATATGCGGCCGTTGGAGGCTTGGGAAGAGTAGCGTACTTTTTACCTAAGGCTTTAATCAAAATGGGGGTAGACGCGCGAGTGATGATCCCCAAGTATGGAATTATTGACTTGGAAAAGTTTCCTATCAAAAAAATGGTCGCCGAAAGCCTCAAGGTTGAGACGGGAGATCCAGAGTCGGAACCTCTCTTTTGCAATGTAAAGTTACATCAAGCGTCAGGTGGGCCACCAACTTATTTTTTGGAGAACATGGAGTTTTATGAGCAAAGAGCGAATGTTTATGCATATGCCGATGATTCAATTCGTTGGGGACTTTTACAAAGAGGCGTTTTGCAATTTATCAACTCTTGTGGTGATTGGTGTCCGGATATAATTCACTGCAACGATTGGCAATGTGGGCTGATTCCTCAACTTATCAAGACGGAGTATTTAAACACCAAACTTAGTAAGCTGGTGACTATCTACACGATTCATAACCTTATCTATCAGGCAAACTTTGACCATAGATTCGTTTCAGAACTTGATTATGACGATGGACAAAGTGAAGTGCCTGGTTTTTACTCGGAACGGTTTTGTAAACTTAATTCAATGCGCCGAGGGATTCTTTATTCCGATTTGATATCGACTGTCTCCGAAAATTACAGCCACGAAATTTTGACGCCGGAGTATGGCGAGGGGCTTGATCAACTTCTCCAGGAAGTTCGAACTAAGCTCGTAGGGATTACAAACGGGTTGGATTATGACGAATTTGACCCTAAAACTGATAAAAATATTGACTTTAATTATGACGTGCGAACAATCGACAAGCGATGGTATAACAAGCTGGAACTTCAGGCCGAGTTTCAACTGGAGAAAAATGTTGATATTCCGATAGTGGCGATCTCAAATAACCTTAATGAACAAAAAGGGTTAGATCTTCTTTATCCAATTATGGATTACCTTTTAGGGGAGATGAAAATTCAATTTGTGGTTAACGGCGATGGGGAGACAAGGTACAAATCGTTTTTTTCAGAGTTGTTCAATCGATATCCTAAACAGGTTGGTTTAAACCTCCGACGTGACCCGCTTCTGCCGAGACATATTTTTGCGGGAGCCGACATAATACTTTTACCGAGTAAGTTTGAACCGTGCGGGATTGTACAGATGGAGGCACTTCGGTACGGATGTATTCCGGTTGCGCGGGCGACGGGGGGCCACGTTGACACAATTAAGGACGGTTTCTCGGGGTTTTTGTTTAATAAGTACGATTCAATGGCCTTATTCGCTACAATAATGCGAGCGCTAGAGGCACTTAGATATCCTGAAGTCTGGAAAAAGATTGTTAAAAATGCGATGAATCAGGATTTTTCTTGGGACAGAGTCGCCGAGCATTATGTTAAGGCATATGATCGGGCAGTAAAGCTTAAGAGACAGGTGAAAATTACCTCTCCCCGCCCGGAGGAGCTTTAGAAAAGATGCTTAATATTGGTTTATTACTCCACTTCTATCAACCGTCGACACAATTTTCGGAGACGCTCAGGAAAATTACCCTCCGGTCGTACGAGCCGCTGTTGACCCTTTTTGAGGAATTTCCCGAGGCGAAGTTTACCGTAAATCTTACAGGCAGTTTACTTGATCTTTGGGAACAGTCGGGTAGGGGAGACATTATCAACCGTTGGCGGGCAATTCTTAACCAGGGCAATATTGAAGTTGTAGGAACAGCCAAGTACCATCCACTTTTGTTTAAACTCCCTTCCGGCGAGGTTGAGAGGCAAATTTTGCTCCAGGAAGCAGTACTTAAACGACTGCTGAATTTATCAAAACCGCTCGGATTTTTTCCGCCGGAAATGGGTTACTCCCGGGTTACGGCGGAGGTGATCTCGAAACTTGGATACCGCTGGGTGCTGCTCGATCGTTCAGCAAGACTGGGAACAGACTTTCCGAGTACGCCTGAGGTCTCTCGTGAGACGAATTCAATTTATAATTTACCGATTAAGGTAGTTTTTCGGGACCCCAACCTTTCCTATAAAATCGCCTTTGCCGAAGTTAGGAGTCTGAAGAACTTTAAAAAGGTAATTGATCCGCTAACTGATCAGAATGGGCATATAGTTTTGGCGATGGATGCGGAAACTTTTGGTTGGCATCGAAGAACTCAGATGAATCTTCTTAGGTCATTTCTTAAGGCTGATAAAAAAAGGGCATCGTCATTTAAACTGTTAAATATCTCGCGGATTGTTGAGGACTCTTCGTTGGGGGCGGAACTTGAGCCATTGGACTCGACGTGGGGTTTTTTCCGAGAGACGGCAGCGGGGGTACGGGTTTTTCCACGGTGGGACAATCCCGAAAATCCTGTTCACAATCTACAGTGGCGTCTTCTGAAACTGGCAATTGAGGCGTCGTCCTTAGAACCGGAAGGTTCGACGGCGAGAAGCTTTCTGGACCAAGGGGAACAGTCAGATCAATTTTGGTGGGCAAGCGCTGATCCTTGTTGGTTACCTCCAATGGTTAAAGCAGGCACAGATCTTCTGGAGAAATCGATCTTGTCTTCGAGCCGGGCGTCATTAGAGCAAAAGAAGGAAGCCACTCGTTTGGCTTTAGAGATTATTGATGTCGGTCAAGAGAAGTTCGGGAAAAAATCGAAACGGTGTTAAAGAATATGTCAGGAAAAAATACTAATAATAAAAAAAAGGTAGTTTGGGTATGTTTCTTACATCTCTACCAACCGGCAAATCAAGCAGAGGATATCTTAAAAAGAGTCGTTAACGAAAGCTATCGACCGCTGGTTAAGCACATTCTTGAAAATTCGGAGATAAAAATAACTCTTAATATGAGCGGCGCACTGACGGAGCAACTCGTAAACTGTGGGTATCAGGATGTAATAGACGGCTTAAAACAAGCACTGGAGAGAGGACAAATAGAGTTTACTGATAGTGCTAAGTATCATGCTCTATTGCCTTTCCTTCCGGAGGAGGAAGTGGTGAGGCAAATTAAACTAAACCGTGAGACGAATAGAAAATTCTTCGGTGAGTTTTATAATCCGGTTGGATTTTTTCCGCCCGAGATGGCTTTTAGCCAGAACCTTTTACCTATCTTGAAAAGACTTGGATATAAATGGATTATCGTTGATGAAATCGCACTAGGAGGCAGGATAAGCCAGGTCGATACCCATGCGGTTTACACCGTCGCGGGAGAGGGTATTTTTGTATACTTTCGGGACAGGATTCACTCGAATTTGATAATGAGTGCCCTGATTAGGAAAGTGCAGGACTTTAAGGGAATAAAGGATTTTTTTCAAAAGGGGTATCTGGTGACAGGAATGGATGGGGAGACTTTTGGTCACCACCGGCCAGGGCTTGATAAGCTATTGGTTAATCTTTTAAAGTCGGTTGATATAGATCATGCGTTTATATCAGAGATTCCTGCACTTTTTCCAAGCCGCAAGGAAGCAATTTTGGCCGATTCGACATGGGCGTCAACGGAGAAGGATATCGAAAATAATGTTCAGTTTCTCACCTGGAAAGACCAAAATAATATTATCCAAACATGGCAGTGGGAACTCCAAGGGCTAGCGCTGTCACAAGTTCAAAATTTTGACGAGAACGATCCGCAAGTCAGTCAAGCAAGGAAAAAACTGGACGCGGCATTGTCTTCGGACCATTTCTTTTGGGCTTCGGCGAGGCCTTGGTGGTCGGTGGAGGTGGTCGAAGCAGGGACGTGGGGCTTGTTGGATGCGATTAAAAGTGTGCCTGGGGTTTTACCTGAGGTAGTCAGTAAAGCGCAAGAGCTTTATCATAAAATTGTAGCCAAGACATTTGAATGGCAAAGGACAGGTTTTATAAAAAAAGTTTATGCGCAATATCGAGAAGCGCCGCGCGTGCCTTTTAAAGACCGAACAACCGGTGCCGGAGAGCCCTGGGTATATGACGCTTTTGTAGCGTTTATGAAAAAAGAAATGAAAAAAGCCGCTAAAAAAGAAAATTATGAGGAAGCAACCATGTGGCGAGATGCTCTCTGGAAACTTGAAACTAAGAACGATATTTATGACGGGGTACATGCGGTAGACATACTCAGAAGGCGGCTTAATGAACCAGAAATTTATAAAATGATTGAAAGATATCGGAAGGAATACGAGCGGGTAGCCTCAGGACAACCCGAGTCTAGGGGAACATAAAAAACTATGAAAGTTGCGTTTGTTGCATCTGAATGTACGCCAATTGTAAAAGTAGGAGGGCTTGGAGACGTAATCGGCTCATTGCCAAAAGCTCTGCATAATTTAGGCGTTAACACTACCGTGTTAATTCCCGGATATTGTACTATTGACTATTCTTCCTGGGTAAAAACAGAGAATTTCGTAATTCATTTTGCAGGTGAACCCCTTAAGATCGAGGTCTTTTCCACCCAGTTGCCGGGGTCAGTCGTGCAATTAACTGCATTTCGGGAAAATAAATACATAGGAAGTGGAGGTGTCTATTTTAGTAAGACAGCTTTTTCTTCTTCCCAAGATGAAATAAATAGGTTTGTCGTTTTTAACGAAGCGGTCGCTTGTTGGCTTTCAAAAGAAACAAACAAAGTCGATATCGTCCATGCCCACGATTGGCATGCAGCACTGCTTTTGCATCTCCTGGATGATGGCGGTGTGAAGGTTAAGAAAGTCTTTACCATCCATAACCTGGCAAATCAGGGAATGTCATCTCTGGAAGTTGATGCCAAATTGGGCGGGCATATTGATCATGATAAACTCCTGGCTTGGGATGCAACTGACCACTCGCTCGATTTGATGCTTCAGGGTCTGGGACGGGCTGATTGGATAACAACCGTCAGCCCGACCTATGCCAAGGAAATATTGACACCTGTATTTGGTGAGAAATTGGAAGAAGTTCTAAGAACCAGAGAGGGAAGATTGACCGGGATCCTTAATGGAATAGATTATGATTTCTGGAACCCCCGACATGATCCCTTGCTAAAAAATAATTATGATCAGTCAACGTACAAGCTCGGTAGAAAAGAAAATCGAATTCACTTAGAGCAATTAGTAGGACTGAAAATAAATCCCCAAAAGCCGCTTTTTGGGTTTATCGGCCGATTAACAAACCAAAAGGGACTTGACTTAATTTTAGAAAGTTTACCGGAAATTTTGCGAAATGGTGAATTACTGGTGTTAGGCAAGGGTGCACCAGAAATTGAAAACGCGCTTGCTCAAAAAGCAAATGAATCAAACGGAGAGATGGTTTATGTTAATACCCAGGAAAATTTTCATGAGGATTTTGAACATCTTATGTATGGCGCTTCTGACTTTATGCTCATACCTTCAAAGTTTGAACCTTGCGGCTTAGTTCAAATGATAGGCATGCATTATGGAGCCGTTCCCATTGCTCACAGTGTTGGCGGACTTAGAGACTCCATAGAAGATGGCCATACCGGTTTTCTCTTTGCCGACTATAGCGCTAAGTCGCTTACTGGCGCGGTAAATAGAGCAGCCGCACTATTTCAAGTCGGTGATATCGGGTCGATCATAGAAAAAGGTATGTCTCAAGATTTTTCATGGGGGAAATCAGCACTTGAGTATGTTAAGCTGTATGAGAAAGTGAGCAAACTTTAAATGGCAAGATTCGTACCTGATGTTGCGACCCATCGATGGGTTCTAATTACTCCGGGAAGGGCAAGCCGGCCTCATGCCTCAATCAGTGTCGATGAAACTGAAAAACCTAGCTGTGTTTTGTGTTTGGCTTACCAAAATCCTACTCCCGAGCAAATGGAGAAATATTCATTGCAAGAAATTTATTCTCTGGGAAACATTAGAGTAATCCCAAATAAATTTCCAATTACAGATACCCATGAGCTCATTATTCATGGACCGCAAGATAGTATTGATATTGAGGATTTTCCCCAAACACAGGTAGAAGATTTACTCAAAGTCTATCGCAATCGATTTCAAGTTCATCGAGAAAGAGGACATGTTATTATTTTTAACAATCGTGGGTTCTTGGCCGGTGGAAGTCTTCAACACCCTCACTCACAACTGGTAGTGATTCCTAGTCAAATTAACTTGGAAGCTCTTCAACTGGAACCAATTGCTAATGTCGTTGATGAAAATCAGTTTTTTACCGTTTATTGCCCCGAATTTTCGCAGTGGCCATATGAAATGTGGCTTGCACCCAAGAAAAAAGGCGGTGTTTATGCCGATGTTGCCGATGAAGAGATCAAAGATTTAGCAAGTTTATTAAAGCGGCTAATCAAGGTTCTCTTGATTAAATCTGAAGAGCTACGCAAACCAGATAAAGGAAACTATAACTTTTATATCTTCCCCCAAAAAGATTGGTACTTAAGGCTTATCCCCCATTTCAAACATCGTGGTGGTTTAGAGCTAGGCACAGGGGTCTCAGTAAACGAAAAAGACCCGGCCGTTGTTTCAGAGGAACTTAGACTACTTTTGGAAAAAGTAAAATAACCTGCATCAACGGTATTTATAACAAGCATCCACAACACTTCACACTGCAAACGTGACCATGGGCAGATAGATCACGTTTCCAAAAGTACAAACAAACACCACCCATCTAATTAACTTAGGTGGACAGCAATAAAATGCTAAACGACGCTCTAATTTAAATGAGTTATTTATGCAGCGCCGATTTTGTACATTCCGGTTCCACAAACCGGGCACTTCCCCTTCAAAGCAGGTTTACCATTTTTCATAGTAACTTTTTGTGGATTCGGGTCTTCACGAGATGCGCGACATTTTACACAATACATCTTTGCCATAACTTTCACCTCCTTCCATTAATTAGCCAGAAAAAATTCTGGCTGGATAAGCAGAATATAGGAAATAATATACACTAAGTTCCAAAGCTAGTGCAAGCGCAATTGAGATCAGAGTTTTTAGAAGGTCTCTTTTAACACCTGCATATAACACTGCAGTGGTGTTTTCGAAACTCGAAGGTGGGGCAATTTTAGGACGTTCAATCTTAAGATCGATCACAGAGTCAGGCTGTGCAGCCGGTCCTGATACCGGTAGAATAATTTGTTCTCTGCGCAAAGCAGCGAGCTCTTTATCTCTTCTGGTTCGTCTTTTAGACACTAGCTTAATATACTAGCAGCCACAACTTAGAAATTCCAGCTTGGCTTATTAGCAACTGCCAGTTCGCGTTACTTTAACAACTTTACTTTCAGTGGCCTACGGAAGACGGAGATAATGACATAGCGTCTCGAATACCCGTCGTATTGGTAAAGGATACCAGTCTTAAACCCATTTCTTTCAAGGGTCTTTCTGGTTTGACTCTCAGTGAGGCCAAAGTTAAAGATCTCCTGAATATCGTCATTAGTGATCCCGTGTTTTTTCATCACTTCAAGGGCCGGTTTGGTGTAATCGCAAAAATATACTTCCACAGAATAAGTATACCGGCCTAGCGCAAACTAGGGGCGCATACACAAACCATCGCACTATTCAATTAACGAAGCTTTATCTGGACTTATAAGATATATCCTGATATAAAACTATCGATGCCTAGAACTGAACGACCTTCACCCGAACAACTCCGTGAAGCCGAATCCCAAGTTGACGCATTCCTACGTCACGCAAGCAACTACATCCCCGAAACGCTAAGTGATTCCCGTGTACTTGAAGAAATTATGGGTACACCTGCTGGTCTTGAGGCAATCGTTCAAAGAATCCTTAAGCGGGGCACTGGTGAAATCCGGGATAGTCTTATCCAAGCGTATTTAAAAGCACAAAAACAAGGAGTAATTGACGAATATATTAGGCAGGCTATAGGGCAAACCAATCGCTCGCAAATTGGGAATAGAGAGGAGGTTTTACAATCAATTGCTGAATTCGAAAAAAAACTTAGGGAAGCTCACGAAAGTGGCGCACTCTTTAATCCAGGCTATTAATCCTTCTCATCCATAAGTAGGACTAAATCTATATCAGACCCTTCCATTCCTTGATACTCTTCTTCATATAATCCGAAGGTCCCTTCAGCTAAAGATGCCCATACAATTGCCTTCTTAACCGCAGACTTATCTTTTATCAAAGTCAGAAGAAATTGTTCTGCCTCTTTCCATACTGCTTGTTGGTCTTCGTAAATTATTTTGTTTGGCTTCATCACCTAATTATAGAGTAGGTGCGACCAGTTGCGCTCTGCTGCGCAAATTTTAAAGTTGGGAAAATCTGAGAGTGGAGAAATTCGATCAATCCGTAACTATTTCTGGGGGCCGGTGAATTCATAAAACGCCACACAAGTCCAATGTGGGAGATCTTCTCTACTAGCGCCAAGAGGTGTCATTTTTCGAGCAGGACTTTCTCCGATGCTTCCTGAGTCGGGCTGGCGATCTCCCCCCTCATCTCTGGCTAGTCTATCAAAAACAGAAAGGGCAAAGGAGATCTTATCTTTTTGATCACCATCTATTACTATACTGATTACAGTTTGACTAGCTGAAGCTTCTTCGTTTTTTCGATCTTGTCTCCTAAGAAAATCTGCTTGGCTCTGGTCACCATCTGCAGTAGCAGCTGTTTCTTCCCAAGAAGCACTGTCTAGTTCGTCTTGGGTTATGTTGGAGATTTCGACAATAATGTCCATCCAGTTGTTGGCTTCTTTTCGAGCCCTCTCCATAAAACGATTTGCTCGTACTTCATGATGTTCGGAACCGGATGGCTTTCCTGAAGAACTTTCGATTCTATCCACAAATCATATCCTAGCACGAAGCTCTAAAAGAATTATATGCGGGGGTTTACACTGAAAATTTGATCATGGATTTTGTAGTGTGCGAAGAAATTAGAACCTCTCACCGTTCTTCATGGCATCAACCGGTCTTATTTAAGATTAACCCAACAATCAACGGACTGTCTTTTCTGGAAGATATCCATCCGCTGCAAAATCGTTACTGAATGCGAACAACTAAAAGTCGAATTATTAGCGTTAACGGTTTGGCTATAGAGAATCTTATCGCTGGCAGAATTGCTAATCACCTGGTTTGTTGAGTCCGCTGATGAAACTTGCCAACCTGCCTTTTTGAAGAAATCAACTGAAGTTTTAACATCGGAATCAACTAATGGAATGAAAGCGGTATTATTTTTTGACGGAAGTGTTTGATAAGTAGGCGGAAGATCTTGCGTGTAAACATCTTCCCTGGCGAATTGAGGTATATTTATTCCCTCTTCTTTTTCTTCGACCGGACAAGGTTTGCTGCTGCAATCAATACCCATTTGTTTTAAGGAAGAGTAAATAAATTTAGTAACTTGTTCTTTTGTGTTGTTCTTATAATCCAAAATATTGGCGCATCTGAAATTTAAGTCGATAGCCATACATCTACCATCTGGACTGCAAATTGAAGAAGTAGTTACTGGAATATAACAGGCGTATCCATTTCTAACTGCGAGTGCTATGTTCCCTCCTCCTGCAAGTTGCGATGGGTTGACCAACCAAATAGGGGATTCGAGAAAGTAGTAGTCCCGAGATGAGAGCTCTTTTTCTTGCTCAAGGGGATTTATTGCACGAGCCACCTGGGGTATCTGGGTACGATCCAACTCAGTACCATAAAAGGAAATATTGTATTCATGTGCCCCGTAGTTATTTGTAGTTTTAGCAACCGGAATGAACTTCGTTGCTGCGCCGAGCGCAACAAAACTCAAATTATCTGCTTTTATCAGCGACAACTTCACATCATCAGGAATATTGATCCCAGAATCGGCACTTAGCGCTAACGGCGCGGTTGTTGAGGGTATTGAACTCTCCCGAACTACTGATAAATACCTACTCTTGCCAAAAAGATAAATTCCACCAAGAATCAAAACCAACGCGGCCATCACAATCAATACGAGTGGTGTTGCAAATCCCCGTCGGCTCATCAATTTTCAGTATCAGCTCGTCCTCAGAAGTTGTCAATAAGTTCTAGCGTGAGAGTGCGAAGAAATTAGAGAAACATCACCCCGGGGCTAATTAAACTTGTGCCACTCGCCTTCAGATACGACAGTTATCTTCTCACCAACGATTTTTACGGCGCTATTGTTGTCGAGGGCATAAAGCGGTTTATTAATTTCTCGGGCTATTAGTTCGAGTTTTTCCAACCTTACATTTGGGAAAAATGGATCGTTAAGATGGGGCATTATGAATAAATCAACAAATCCCAAACAATTAAAACGATCTACCTTCTCTGGCTTTTCTTTATAAAATTTTAGCTCGTACTTGTTAGACCACCACTTGGCGGTAATACAACTTCCGGCGCTCAGTCCAACATAAATCTTATTTTCCAACATCCCGGGTAATTCTTTGTCCAGGCCGGATCTCTTCAGCCAATTCATCAAATGAAATGAGTTACCTCCGCCAACAAAAATGATGTCAGTTTTTTCCAGGCGTGATCGGCAGACTTTGTAATCCAAGGCTGAAATATCAACAATATCGATTGACCTTAGCCCAAGGTTCTTACAATTGACTAAATCATTAATTAACCAATCCTTACTTCCTTCTTCCACATTTGCGGCCGTGGGGATAAACGATAAGCTAAGTTGACTAAAGGGCCGATTTGCTAAATCGCCAAGAGCGTCCACGATCGACTTATTAGAAAAACCGGCTGATGTTAAAAGAAGTTTCATCTACTTATTTTACCAGACAAACGATATTACCCTCGGAAGCTGGTTTGTACTCAATAATTGTAAACAGATTAAAATGTATGAAGAAATAAATGACCCTTGGTGATATTCTCATCTTATGACAAATGAAGAATACATGGCTTTGGCAATTAAGGAAGCTGACATGGCAGCGGCAGAAGGGCAAAAACCCTTTGGAGTTGTCGTCGTTGATACAGATGGAAACATTGTTTGGAAGGACCACGATAGGGTAAGAGAGTGTCATGACCCGACGGCCCATGGGGAGGTAAATGCTATTCGTTATCTTTGTCGAAAAATGAAAACTCTTTCACTTTCTGGATTTACTTTTTACACAACTTCCGAACCGTGTCCGACTTGCTTTTCGGCGATGCTCAAAGCAAACGTTTCGCGTGTTATTTATGGCGCTAAAACCATCGAAACTGCTTCTCTTCCGATTCCGATTGAGGAGTTAAACGTACGAGCCAAACGACCGATACAAATCGTTGGAGGGATATTTGCAAAAGAAGCGTTGGAACAGCGGAACCGGTTAATTGCTAGATAAATTCGCTAGCATGGCTTATAAAGCATTGGGCTTGACTTCGTCGTAAGTGTAAAACCCGTGGTATAGATTACCCTTTCGTTACCGGTAAACTGGGAAGGATTATTTTCTTGGTTTTTTCCGACCACGGCCGATCAAGTGGGGTTTGAACAAGTGGGGAAAGTATTGATTGAGGAGGTTACTTATGGAAAAAGATAGTGAATTGAAGGATGTGTAACCGGGATCATAGTTTAGATGCAGGTCAATCTCATCATAACCAGTATCTGTTAAGATTGTTTGAAGGTTACTGACATCATTCGCTAAGTAGGGGGTATCGAAAATATCTTGAACTTTTCGTCCGTAAAGTTTGCTAATCAACCATTCGCGCAGTTTCTGGTCTCCAATATACCTCTTTAGTCTTACTGGAAGATAATTTTTATTAGAGGTACAAAATAGGAGAAAACCACCGGGCTTTAGGACTCGCTTGATTTCTCTGAATACCTTTTCTGGGTTTGATAGGTGTTCGATTACCCATAGTGATAGGACGATATCGAAACTATTGTCTGGATATGATATTTTTTCTAAATTAGAAAATTTGATTTCGTCCAAGCATACGTTGTTGCGAGTCGCACTTTGATCGATATCAACTCCGGCGGCAAAAGCAATCTTGCTTCTGCGTTCGTCGATAACATAATTCCCATTGCCACACCCAGCATCTAATACTCTAATTTTTCTTTTCCCTAGCAAGTTTCTAGTTTTTTCGAAGTAGTTACTCATCAGGATGAGTGAGTTGTCCCAGAGAGGACTAAGTTTTTTGTATTCTCGGTTATAGTACAACTGCCTTTTTTCTTCTTTGGTTAATTCGGAATACACGTTAATGTAGCCATGTTCAATGATTTTTGACTTTATGTTGGGTTGGAGGTGGCCTCTGGTTATCATTTTTATGTGTGGTTTTTTTGCGGACCTCTGAACGTAGGATGAAGATCTGTTGGTTTGATTTTATCTGACCTGTCTAATTTTAGTTACCCCAGTACCAAAAGGCTAACAGGAGTTCTCACCTCTTGTTGCTTCACTTCATTGACAGCTTATACCCCCTTACTTAAAATGTGCAAAGATGGTACTCAATTCGCCGGTTTTGTTGCTGGTTTTTTTAGGAGGTGTCTGGGTGCTAACGTTAACAATAGCGGTCTTTGCTATTTATCGCAGGTTCTATCGGCTCACCGCAGGGACAAAGAAGGAGCGTCTGGATGAGGCAATAGGACATTTGGCTGACGAGCTTCAGAGAGAAAAGTATAAATGCCACCAACTCGAGGTAGAACTTGCTATTATGCGCGAATCTTTCCCCGATCATTTACAAAAGTTGGGATTAGTCCGGTATAATCCTTTTAAGGAGACCGGAGGAAATCAAAGTTTTTCCTTGGCACTTATTAATGGTCGTGGTAGTGGGCTAATTATTACCAGTTTGCATAACCGCGAGGGAACAAGGTTATACTCAAAACCAATACGAGGTGGCAGTAGTCAGCCAGGTTTGTCTCGCGAGGAGCAAGAAGCCCTGAAACTAGCAGGTAGCCATTGAAGAGTTTTTGTATTATCCTTAGTGGTATTAGAGAGAGTTAGGTTCATAATACAAAGATACAAAGATGAATAAAAAATTAGTTGCCGTTTTAGCCTTTGCGGGGACATATTTGCTGGTTACCGTTGTCTCGTACTTCGCTTTTGGTTTGCTTGGAAATTCGTCAGCGACAATCGGGCCGGAGACAAACGACAGTATTAAACCTAAACCGGAGATAGACTTGGCTGCTCCGAAGACGGAGGCGTGTCCCATAAATGGGCTGAAATATTCGGTTGGAGAAAAGCAGTCGTGGGAGAAACGCCGTCCGATAGCAGCCATGATAGAGAATCACGAGGACGCACGACCACTGTCCGGGCTTTCAAGGGCTGATGTTATTTACGAAGCAGTGGCAGAAGGTGGAATTACGAGACATCTTGCCATTTATTATTGTGCAGCGCAGGCGGCTGATATAACTCTCGCTCCAATCAGGTCAGCTAGGATTTATTTTGTTAAATTGGCGCAGGAGTATGGTGATCGGCCAATTTATGTCCATGTTGGAGGAGCTAATAATGATGGGAATCAGACCTCTGCCTTAGCTCGGGCGCGAGAGTATCTTGAGACGATTGGATGGAGAGCCCCTAAGCAAAACGACTTTGATTCAGCCTATGATATTGCTTTTCCGGTGTTGACTCAGAACCCAGACCGCTTGGGTCGTGAAGTAGCCGTTGAACACCGGATGACTGCCAAAACAGAGAAAATTTGGGGTGAAGCCGTGAAGCGGGGCTTTACCAACGTTACCCCTGATGGAACACCTTGGGATAAGACGTTCAGGAGCTGGCAATTTAGAGATGATGCCGTGGCTGACCAGAGAGGGTCTCTTGCTGACATATCCTTTGCTTTTTGGGATGGTAAGTACCAACTACCATATAATGTTGCCTGGACATACGATAAACAAGCTAATAGCTTTGCTCGGACTAATGGAGGGGTAGAGCAGATAGACCATGAGAATAAAGAGCGTATTACAGCAAAAAATGTTATCGTTCAGTTTGTTCAGGAGAAGGGACCGCTAGACTCCCTTAAGCATATGTGGTACGGCGTAGAGGGTACCGGTAAGGCAATTGTTTTTCAAGACGGATATGCTACCAACGCGTTTTGGACGAAGCAGGGTGCCACCGGAAGAACAATTTATACCGATAGCAAGACTGGTAAAGAAATACCATTTGTCCGAGGACGAATTTGGATAGAGATAGTCCCGATAGGAAACAAAGTCGATTATTAAGATTTTTTAAATATTTTGCATTCAGATTCGTCTTCTGCCCATAAAAAAACCTGCCAAAAATTGAAACGGATATGCTTAAAGATCTCTTGATCTCTAAGGTGCGGGTAAAGATAATTGAATTGTTCTTCAGTGAACCGCGACAGATGTATCATGTCCGGGAACTAGTAAGAAAGACTGGTGAGGAAATAAACGCCGTGCGGCGCGAACTTAGCCATCTGGAGCAGGTAGGCTTACTCAAAAAGGAAGAAAGAGGCAATAGGCTCTATTATTGGGTGAGACGGGATTATCCTTTATTTCATGACTTAGTATCGATTGTGGCCAAGACCACGGGCTTCGGCGCCCTCTTAATAAAGAGTAGAGGCAAATTGGGCAAAGTTAATTTGATAATGTTTTCCCAGCGTTTTTTGAATGGATTACCCAGAATAGATCCCGCCGATGTCGATATTTTGTTAGTCGGCGAGATAGTTCTCTCGGAGTTGGCGTCCCTCGTACGGACAGAGGAAGCAAAGACGGAAAAGGAAATTAATTACACCGTCATGACAACTGAAGAACTGAAATTCAGGAGAATAAGAAGAGATCCATTTTTACAAAAAATACTTCTTAGTAGCAGGGTAATGATCTTTGGGGACCAGGAAGATCTTGTTGGCCATGGCGTTCCCTCAACCGAAAGTTCACCCTAATGTCTCAAAAAGTATTTAAAACGGGCAACAGTTTAGCCGTAACCATACCAGCAAGCTTCGCCAGAATTGTAGGTCTAAGATCTGGTATGATGGTGGGGATGAAGGTTGATATATCAAGGCTGACCATTACTTATCGATTTTCAGGATCAGGGCAACTCCCTCTTCTCAAAGTAACAACCAGAGGAAGGAAGAGGCGTTAATATCTTCATAAGTTATGAAATTTTCCAGTATCACTCTTTTTCTTCTGTTATTTATTGGAATGTTAGTTAATCTTCCCGGTGACCTTCCCCTCAAGTTTGATTTCTTTGGCAGACAGATAAAATTTTCTTACCAGCGGCCAAGGATTGATCTTGGATTTATTAACATCGATTTTAAAAGAGATCTACAGCTGCATGAAGGCTTGGATCTTCAAGGCGGGACTCATCTTGTGTTTGAAGCTGACATGAAAGGTATCGGCACCGCCGATAAGAATGACGCACTTGAGGCAGTCAGAGAAAATATTGAGCGTAGGATTAACTTCCTAGGAGTCTCAGAGCCAATTATCCAAACCGCTCACAGTGGAGACGCCTCTCGATTAATAGTTGAAATGGCGGGTGTGAAAGATGTGAAACAAGCAATCAGTCTTATTGGAACCACCGCCCAGTTGGATTTTAGGGAAATGGTCGGCACCTCAGCGGCTGAAGGTTTTAAGTCTTCGGGAGTAACAGGACGGGACCTTAAAAAGGCGGATATTGCCTATGACCCAAATACAAATGCGCCTCAAGTGGGGTTAGAGTTTACTGATGAAGGCAAAACTAAATTTGCAGATGTTACCAAAAAGAATCTAAATAAACCCTTGGCAATTTATTTAGACCAGTCATTGATAGGTGACCCACCGATTGTAAGCAAAGTAATAGATGACGGCAAAGCCGTTATCACCGGAAAATTTACGACCGAAGAAGTAAAGATAATGGTCAAACAGTTAAATAGCGGTGCCCTTCCTGTCCCGGTCAAACTTATTGAAGAAAGGACTGTTGGAGCAACCTTGGGCACAGATTCTGTAAAAAAAAGTTTAATTGCCGGAACGGTGGGGTTGGGAGTGGTGGCGCTGTTTATGATATTTAACTATGGAGTCTTAGGACTAGTTGCCGATATAGCCTTGATTCTCTATATTATTATTTCATTAACTATTTTTAGGCTAGTCCCCGTAACGATGACCCTGGCAGGAATTGCCGGGTTTATTCTATCAATCGGCATGGCGGTAGATGCCAATATCCTTATTTTTGAGCGTATGAAAGAAGAAATACGATGGGGAAGAGGTGTTAAGACAGCCATTGAACTCGGATTCTCAAGGGCTTGGATGTCAATTAGAGATAGCAATATAAGCAGTTTAATAACCTGCGCGATCCTTTTCTGGTTTGGGAGCGGTTCAGTAAGGGGTTTTGCTTTGACGCTGGCGATTGGGATTTTTGTCTCGCTTTATACGGCAGTAAATGTAACTCGCGGCCTTTTAAGTTTGACTTATCGTCACAATCTTATTAGGGAGAAAGGAATTAACAATGTATAACCTAATGCAACATAAATTATGGTATTTCGTCTTTTCGGCCATGATAATTATCCCGGGTACCTTCTCCTTAATTACGCGGGGTTTGTCTTTATCGATTGATTTTACAGGGGGATCACTTATGGAAGTTTCTCTACAAAATTCCCCGACACAAACAGATTTAGATGAAAAAATCAAAGCCCCCTTTGATAAAGAGAAGGTCACCGTGACCTCTGTCAATCGAACCGGAGACAATACCTTTCTCATTCGATCTAAACCGATAGATAATGAAACGCATAAAAGGGTTCTGACCTTAATTGAACAACAGTTTGGTACTACCGAGGAAAAACGGTTCGAGTCAGTAGGACCAACTGTGGGTAATGAACTTACCCGAAAAGCCATAATTTCTGTCATCATGGCCACATTCGCCATAGTTGTATATATATCTTACTCATTTCGAAAAATTCCAAAACCATATTCATCCTGGAGATTTGGTATGTCAGCAGTTATCGCCTTGCTTCACGACGTTCTGGTGGTGGTTGGTATTTTCTCAATCTTAGGAAATTGGTCTGTAGAAATTGATGCCTTATTTGTCACCGCCCTGCTGACTATTATAGGCTTTTCTGTACATGACACTATTGTCGTTTTCGACAGGATCAGAGAAAATCTTTCCAAGATGGAAAGAGCAAGCTTTGAGTCAGTTGTAAATGAGTCAGTGATTCAAACCTTTGTTCGTTCCCTAAACACCTCGGTTACTGTTTTACTGGCACTCTTAGCCATTCTTCTCTTTGGAGGCGAAACTATTCGATGGTTCGTGCTGGCCTTATTTATCGGTATCGCCAGCGGTACATACTCTTCTATCTTTAATGCAGCACCGATATTAGTTGTTTGGGAGCAATTAGCAAACAAGCATCGAGAGCGCTAAATTAAGTGGGTAAGAAGATAACCTCCTATTTTTAAGTAAAAACTAACGGGGTAAGATTGTGAACAGAAAAGTCCGAATCTTAGCCGAGTAAGCGTAAATATATTCCGCCTTTATGAACATTGGGTTTTATTAACAAATATTTCATTCAGGACGCACCTTGTAATTGTCAGAGCTGCTAAAAAAAAGATATTGCCAATTGGAGTTGTCAGTCATTTGATTAATGAGAAAACTGGACCAAGTCGGTATCCCCGTCGCGTACCGCAGTGGGGTGTATGTTTCTTTCTACTCCCAAGAGGAAATAATTCAAAAAAAGGTACCCCCACGATCACTTCACGTTGAGAACTTATAGGCAGAACTACAGGACCTTTCTTTTGACCAAAATCTAAAGAAACCCAAGCAAGGTAATTAGCATAAGACAGGTCTAATCAGAGGATTAAATATTAATATTTCATGAATCCCCGATGTCCCGATGTCAGCATCGAAGTCAGGAAGTTTTCACGCTTTTGTTTTAATTTATTTTTGTTTCACGCAGTCTGCCCAGTAAGATTTCACGGTCATTGGGGATTTTGCCGAGATCAACCCCATCAAAGAGATCATTTAAGATTTTTCCCACCAGTGGTCCGGGGGAAATGTTTAGCTCCCGCATAACATCCAATCCATTAATTTTGAGATCTTTAACCTGAAAGGGTATTTGTTGAACTTGTACCAGACGTTGTTTGAATTGTTCCAGCCTCCAGGATGTTTCTCTGGCTCCACCACCAAGTCGGTCGCCGGTCCTAAGCGATAACATATCTTCGAGATTTTCAGGGCCGACATTACGTATAAACCTTCTTAAGGCACTATCTGTTTGATGCTCATCAACACTAAATTGATGCCAACGGATCAGCGTAATTAGCTTACTGCGCTGATCTTTTGAAAGTCTTAATCTCTCAGCAACTTCTCTAGCAAATCGAGTCCCGACAAGCTCGTGATTATAGAAGGTAATCATGCCTGTTTCCTCGTCTTTCTTAAAAGTAGAAGGTTTCCCTATGTCATGAAGAAGTGTTGCCAGCCTGACAATGGGATCTGTTGATGGGCAGTTTTGGAGGGATAAAATAAGATGTGTTCCGACATCGTATATGTGATGCCGGCCCGGACTTTTTTGTTCGACACCGAAACATCTTTCAAGTTCAGGGAGAACCTGAGAAAGCAATCCTGAATTCTTAAGAATGCGTATCCCTTCAGCAGGGTATTTTGTTGACAGAATCTTTAGAAGTTCATCCCGCGTCCGCTCGCGGGATATTTGTACAATTAGACCAGAGTTCTTTTGAATCGACGAAAACGTATTTTCTTCGATTATAAACTCAAGTTGGGTTGCTATTCGGATTGCCCTCATCATCCGCAGTGCATCTTCACTGAAGCGCTCGTTTGGGTTCCCGACCGTGCGAACAAGCTTATTAGCTAGATCGCTCTGTCCACCTACTAGGTCGATAAGCTCCATCTCCCATTCCTCTTGGGAATCTTGACTATTAACAAGATCAACAGGTCGTAGCGCCATGGCATTTATCGTAAAGTCGCGACGAACAACATCCTCTTCGAGGCTTTTCCCCCATATTATCTTGTCAGGGTGACGCCGGTCACTGTAACCAAACTCAGTTCGATAAGTGGTAATATCAAAGACAAGTTTATTTGAATCTGTTTCATCGACTAAGCCAACTGTCCCAAATCGGTTGTTATAAAAAGCATTAGGGAAAATAGCCAGGATCTCATCAGGTGTCGCGTTCGTAGTGAAATCCCAATCGGTTTTCGAGCGGTTCAAGAGGATATCTCTGACAACTCCACCGGTGATAAAAACCTCGAAATTAGCCTGATTGAACTTGCGGACAATTTCAGCGGCTGTCTTTGGAATGATAATAAGCATTACTATATGATTGTAGCATTATGAAAACATACCAAATTGAACTAACGTCGAAAGAAAAGCCGAAAAACGCGAAAGAAATAATTCACATTTTATTGGCAAATCGTGGGCTAAAGACAGAAGATGAGGTTCAAATTTTTTTTTCACCACGCGACCCACTCGATTACAAAGTTGAGGAGGTAGGTATTGAAGCGAACGAATTTGAAAGAGCGCTCCGGAGGATAAAGAAAGCAATTAGCCAGAAAGAAAAAATGATAGTTTACGGAGACTATGATGCTGATGGAGTCTGTGCAACCGCAATTTTATGGGAAACTATCTATTCATTAGGCGGAAATGTACTCCCCTACATTCCGAATCGGTTAGCCGAAGGCTATGGCCTTAATGAGGAGTCCATCGCCAAACTCAAGAGAGAAGATCCCCAATTAAAACTCATAATAACGGTAGACCACGGGATTGTCGGCCACCAGAAAATCGACTTCGCTCAAGAATTGGGAGTGGAGGTTATTGTTAGTGATCACCACCAACCGGGAGGAACTATACCCAAAGCTTTAGCAGTAATCCATACAACTTTGCTTTCCGGCTCAGGTGTTGCTTGGATGCTTGCTCGAGAATTGGCAAGCGATAACAACTTCTCCAAAAAGTTATTAGAATTGGTAGCACTCGGCACGATCGCTGACCTGATACCGTTAACAGGCGTCAATAGATCGTTGACCAAAGAGGGGATAGAACAGATAAAACAGACAGAGAGGGTAGGCCTAAAATGTCTGATGGAAGTGGCGAGGATTGACCAATCTAAAGTTGGAACATATGAAGTAGGTTATATGTTAACCCCGCGCCTAAATGCCATGGGACGCATGGAACAGGCGATAAGTTCACTTCGTCTGCTGTGTACTCGCGACGAAAATAAAGCGCGGGAATTAGCTTTAGAACTTGATCGGACCAATCGAGAACGGCAGCTACTGACAGAAGAAACGACACTTCACGCCAGGCAATTATTACTGACCAAGCTAACCGAGAAGAGAAAGGCCATTATTTTTCTCGCGCACGAATCCTATCAACAAGGCGTTATCGGATTGGTCGCTGGCAGGCTGGCGGAAGAATATTACCAACCGACTATCGTCATCTCTCGAGGCGAAAGATATTCAAAAGCATCCGCCAGGTCAATTCAGGGGTTTAACATTATCGAGACAATCCGGGAAGCAGAAAATATGCTGGTTGATGTCGGCGGTCATCCAATGGCCGCGGGTTTCACCGTCGAAACCGCAAAACTTGGGCTTTTGGAGGAGAAACTCCAAGAGTTAGCTTTATCCAAACTCGGATTGACCATCGCCAGTCGCACATTGAGGGTAGACGTCGAAGTCGAGCTTTCACAAATTGATACGGAGTTAGTTAGCCAAATAGAGAAATTTCGCCCTTTCGGTCAGGGTAATAGCGAACCACTTTTTGCCAGTTTTGGCCTTAAAGTAGTTGATACCCGGGTAGTTGGCGTCGACGGCAAACATCTGAAACTCGTTTTAAGTGACAAAAATTCAACCCAAAGACTCGATGCCATCGGTTTTGGTATGGGAGAATATTATAAAGAGCTTTCGCCTGGTTGCCTTGTGGATGTGGCCTACAATGTCACCAGGGAGACGTGGAACGGGACAGAAAAGTTACAGCTACGATTAAGAGATTTAAAATTGTGTAGTCAGAAAAGTTGACATATCCTGGATTTTTGAATATGATGCGGTTAAGGTATACTAATCTTACTCTGATTTACAGCCTGAAAGGCGAAAAATCAGATTAGATTCGTTATACTCAAAAATTTTCGACAAAATTTTTGAGTATAAATGGCGTCGATGGCTAAAACAAGCCGGAGCCTCGGGAAGAAATTCACTAACGAGTGAAGACTAGAACCCGACGGGTAAGCCCGTGACAGCAGGAGATAAGATAGGAAAACAGGAAAAGAAAATCAGTTAACTAGTTATCGACTAATAGACTGTCGTCCTTTGATCCTGCTTTCCTAAAAGAGGTGGTACCACGGTTGACCCGTCCTTTTATAGAAAGGCGGGTTTTTTATTTGGCTTTTTGTTAAAGTAATAGTATGAAAAGAATATTAGTCCAAGATACATTGGACAAAATAGGTAAAGAAGTTTTGCTTAAGGGTTGGGTAAATACCCGGCGAGACCATGGGAAGATCGTCTTTATAGACCTGGTGGATCGCAGTGGGCTTATTCAAGTGGTTGCCCAATCGACGATAGTTCCCGAACTTGCCGCGGGTTTCGTGGTGGCAATAGAGGGAACAGTGCGCAACCGACCGGAGAATATGATTAATCCGAAGATAGAGACGGGAAAGATTGAACTGGAAGCAAGAAAAATTGAGGTTATAGCAAAGAGTGAGGTATACCCGTTCGACATGGGGAAGCCCGATTTGGAAGTAGAACTCCCGACCCTTCTTGATTATCGGGGCTTGACCTTACGTCATCCGAAGGTGCATGCAATATTCAAGGTTCAGGAGGTGGTTATTGATTCGTTTAGGAGATCGTTGCAGGAAAAAGGGTTTGTCGAGTTCCAGGCACCGGGGATTATTCCGGCAATTCCGGAAGGAGGCACAGAAGTTTTTGAAGTTCAGTATTTTGATCATAAAGCTTATCTTTCTCAGAGTCCCCAGCTATATAAATCATTATTGGTCAGCTCATTTGAGCGAGTTTTTAGTGTTAATCAAATATACCGTGCCGAACCGAGTGTTACGACGAGACACATAGCAGAGGCAACCAGTCTTGATGCTGAATTTGGGTTTATTGAAGATTGGACCGAAGTGCGGGATATGGCAGAGTATGTCATTAAATATGTGTTGAGGAGCGTTGGAGAAAAGTGTGTAAAGGAGCTGGAACTTTTTGGGGCGACATTACCGAAGGTGGCGGAAAGAATCCCAACGATCAAATTAAGAGAAGCCCAACAAATCATTTATGAGAGAACGGGAAGAGACCATCGACAAGAAAAAGACCCTGATCCGGAGGATGAGAGGGAAATTTGCCGTTGGTCAAGCGAGGAAAAAGATTCAGAACTTGTTTTTATCTCACACTATCCCACAAAAACCCGACCATTTTATACTTATCCCGATGAAGCTGACCCGGAATACAACCAAGGCTTTGATTTAATCGGCCGCGGAGTTGAATGGATGACGGGTGGACGAAGAATTCATGATTATGAAACTCTACTTAGCCACGCAAAACAGTGGGGAATCGATCCGGAAAAGATCAGTCTTTACTTACAAGGTTTTAAATATGGAATGCCGCCCTTAGGCGGGTTTGCCTTTGGAGCAGAAAGAATAACGATGCACATCTTAGGTTTAACAAATATTCGTGAGGCCTCGGTGTTCCCCCGCGACATGGAACGAGTGGACTTAAGGTTAAGTACCCAAGCAAACGGCGGTGATGAAGACTCGAGCGCTTTTGAGCAGTTATTGGATTTCCTAAACCAGGCAGCTATTGATTATCAACTCTTTGAACATAAACCTGTTTTTACTTCAGAGGAAGCAGCAAAGGTAAGAGGTACCAAGCCTGAACAGGGGGCAAAAGCCCTGGTAATGTACGCTGACAGGAATCCGATAATGGTTGTTTTACCGGGAAACCTAAAAGTAGACGTAAAACAGCTAAAAGCAGATTTAGGCTTTAAAGACATAAAAATGGCTACACCGGAGGAGGTCAGGAAGTTAACCGGGGTAGAAATCGGAGCAGTACCACCCTTTGGAAACTTGTTCAAAATGTCACTTTATGTTGAATCAAAACTGTCTGCCAATTATGAAATTGCCTTCAATGCTGGAAGACATGACAGATCAATCAAAATGAAGTATGCAGACTTCATTAAATTAACCAAACCTCAGATCGGGAGCTTTTCGGCACAGGTGGCTTAAATTTTACGAACAAAATGTATGCCCAGGACAAAGAAGCGAACTTTTTATCGGTTAGGAGTGGAAGAAAGAAGATGGTTGAAGTTTTCCCGAGGACAAGGGAAAAAAGAACAACCGGTAATCGAGGAAAATAAACGTGACCAGAAAACATCTCGCCCGGAACGTCGTCCACGATTTTTGACATTTGCCCTTGTCGGTATCTTCTCAGGTCTGATAGTAGTTTTACTATTATTGGGTTTTGGGTTTGCCAGATATCGCTTGTCGTTGTCTGGTCCATCAATCAGTACATATAATCAGAGCAGTATTATAGTTCCTCAATTAAAACCACAGGCTCTCGAATTACCCGAGATAACAGCTAAATCATTTATCGCTTTAGACAAAACTAGCGGAGTTGTTCTCGCTTCAAGAAATGAAAATACAAGATTATTGCCGGCTTCCATCACTAAAGTCGTAACTGCTCTTGTGGCCTTAGACATGTTCAAACTAAATGACGTTGTTACCGTAAACGAGATAGTGACAACCGGTCAACGGGTTGGCCTACTAAAGGGTGAAAAGATGTCGGTGGAAAATCTCTTATATGCCATGCTTGTTGAGTCCGGGAACGATGCCGCATATGCTTTAGCCGACTTTGACCCCCTCGGGCGAGCCCATTTTATTCAGCAGATGAACGAGAAAGTAAGCAAGTTAGGGCTGAAGGACACTTTTTTTATTAACCCGGCCGGATTTGATGACCTGGGACAATTTTCTACAGCCGCCGATATCGCACAGCTGGGAATAATCGCCATGTCAAATCCATCTTTTGCCAGAATTGTAGGAACACAACAATCGGTGATATTTTCTGCCGATCAAAAAGTCGAACATAGACTTACAAATATAAATCAACTCCTTGGGAAAATTCCCGGGATTCGGGGAATTAAAACAGGCTATACAGAGGCAGCCGGGGAGAATTTAGTTACCGATGTGATCCGCGATAATAATGAAATAATTACGGTCGTCTTAAGTAGTAAAGATCGTTTCGGAGATACAGAAAAGCTCGTTAATTGGGCGTATGTTAATTTTGAGTGGGTTCAACTACAAGCGAACCGGGATCAAGAGCCGAAACATAAGCCGTGAAGTTATTATCACCGGTAAATCTATAAATTGGTTGTAAGTATTCAGAGGTGTTCCCGGGTTCGAAATAGCCGAAATCAACTCTTCTTATAGCGATTTGAGTCCCATGTTGTTCATCAATATGTGCCAGATAATACTGGCCTGATGTCAGTTCCTTCCAGGCTTGATTTATAAGCTTGATAGGGTACGTTTCGAATCGTCCTTCATCGGCCGGAAAGAAGTGATATTCGGCGTTTAGAACTTTCGTATTTTGGTCATTAGAATTGGAAACCAGCACCCACGCTGGACCCTTTTTAGGATTAGCCGGAAAGACCTGGAATTTGTCATAATCCCTGCGCTGAAAGCTGACGAGGATAAACTGCGTTTCTGAAGGTGAAATGGCAGGTACAAGTTTAGAATCAAACGGTTTCAGGTAGGTGTAACTGAAAGTGGTTGGGCTAAGGTCGCTTGGTAAACTGCGAGCGCTTGAGAGAAAACTACGAGCAGCTTGCAGCGCTTCATCAGGACTTAGCAATCGAGGATTTTTAAGAATATCAGGGTTAGCTAAGAGGTCAAGCGAGTAAGATAAATCGCCAGTAATAATGTTTATGCTTAAAGACCGGCCATTGCCTGCGCTCCACTCATAAGTTGTATCGTTGACCTTTCTAGGGTTATCAGTAAATCCAATGCCGGCTGCATTCTGCCTTGCCGAATTAAGGTTCAGAAATCCGCTCGATGGTTGTGGAATAAAGTACACTTTCGCTTGATTCGGCATGTCTGGTAATTTGCCTTCAGGCATTTCTAGCGTAAAGGTAAATTCCCCGACATCAGATTGTTTAGGAAAACTAATATCCTGAAGACGCCCAAAACCCTTCGTTGGTGGTTTGGGAGGAGGAGGATTAAGCTGCTTAAGAACGTTGACGAATATCCCGAATAAAAAAATTAACACTGACACTGCCACCAGCCCAAGACTGCCGTAAACGATCAGTTTGCGTGAAAAAAAAGCGGTCCTGGTCAAGTTAAGTCCTGCCATTTGTTACTCCAGGATACGATGTGAAAATGGTAAAATGCAAGGAAGATGGAAAAGAAGATACGCTGCCGAATGGCGCCGGCGCCCACAGGCTTTCTCCACATAGGAACAGCCCACATGACCCTTTTCAATTGGTTATTTGCCAGGCATCACCAAGGAACCTTCATCTTACGAATCGATGACAGCGACCCGGTGCGATCAAAAGAGGAATACACCCAAAATATAATCGAAGGCCTGAAATGGTTAGGTATAGATTGGGATGAAGGGCCGGATATCGGAGGCCCGAGCGGCCCTTACAAGCAGAGTGAGCGAAGGGAGATATATAAACCGTATTTGGAGAGATTGTTCCAAAAAAATGCAGTTTATCGGTGTTATTGCACTCCGGAGGAACTTGACTTGGAAAGAAAGAAGCAACAGGAACAGGGCGAGGTACCAAAGTATTTGGAAAAGTGTAGTCATTTAACCGTCGAGCAAGAGCAACAGTTTTTAATCCAAGGAAGAAAACCGGCGATTCGGTTTAGGAATCCGGGCAAAGTGGTGGAATTTGAGGATATGGTCAGAGGGAGAATAAAAGTAAATATGAGTCAGTTTGGAGATTTTTTAATCGCTCGCTCAGACGGCTCGCCGCTTTTGAATTTCGCGGTAATTATTGATGATATAGAAATGAAGATTACGCATGTAATCAGGGGGGAGGATTTTTTAAACGCCACGCCATATCAAATATTAATTTATGATGCTTTGGGGGTGCCCCCGCCAAAAATTGCAAACCTATCTTTTATTTATGCACCGGATCATACAAAGTTGTCTAAACGTCATGGAGCGACCGCCATTACACAATATCGAGATATGGGTTATTTACCGGAAGCCATGGTCAATTTTTTAGCGTTATTAGGATGGAACCCTGGTGATGAAAGAGAATTCTTTACCAAAGAACAACTAATTGCGCAGTTTGATTTCGATAAGGTTCAAAAAGGGGCGCCGGTATTTAATATAAAGAAGCTAAATTGGTTTAACAGCCACTATATCAAACAAAAAACTGACGAAGAGTTGGCCGACTTACTAAAGCCATTTGCCTCGGATAAAGCGACAAAGGATCAGCTAGCAAAGATTGCTCCTTTAATAAAAGAGAGGATAGAGAAACTGTCAGATTTTGCAACACTTTGCGGCTTTTTCTGGGAGCGACCAAAACCTTCGGTAGACCAATTTGCTAGTCCTATGGTTAAACTTCAAATAGACCAGGCGGTAAAGGCGCTTGAGGCTCTCTCGACATGGAATGTAGGGGCGATAAATGGTGCACTTCAGCCCCTTCCGGAAAAAAATGGCTGGAAAACTGCAGATTTTTTTATGACTCTAAGACTTGCGATAACAGGTAATAAAGTAACCCCACCACTTTCAGAGAGCCTAGGGATTCTTGGGAAAGAAGAAACCTTGTCAAGATTGAGATTAGCAAGCTCCGAATTGAGCTAATTATTTATTTGACTAGGTTTCTTCTGGAAGAACTTGAGGTAAATAATCGGCAAGATGCCCGCGGTGTTCAGAAGCAAGAGTGCCACAAACCATTTAGGTTGATTATTTCTCCCGCACTTAAAGAGGGCGATACCTTTCCATACAATCTCCCAAATTACAACGACAAGCCAGATAGGATAGGTAGTTAAAAAATCCATAACTTATTAAATGTTGGTGGCGCGCTCCGGGAATGTAATCTTGTATTTATGGTTCTTATAAATTAGGTTAATCCCGTAGTTAATCGGCCAGATAACAATAAGAAGGATAAAGAAATATATCAAACCCGGGTATGTAATTTTAGGCAGAGTATCGCGACCTAAGTAACCCAAGATCCCCGATAATACGCCGATACTGGTAATCACCTGAAGCGACCTGATATTATTATTCAGGCCTCGATTTTCAATATCTTTAACCACGTCGATGGCAGTAGACAGGTAGTCAGCTGTCATACGCCAAATCTCCTTAATATAAGAATGCGTATCAGAGAGTACCTCAAATTTGTACTGGAAAAGAGAAACAAGCTGAGTTTCTATTTTAACCCCTTTAGCTATAGATGCTCGGGTGTGAATATAGGCATTCATCTGGTTAATGCGACTTCCTATTAAATTAATTGTCTTTTGGTAACTATCCAGTTTAGTTCGAACATTTTCTACTTCAGATCCTTTAATAAAACTCCTTTCCTTAATAGCCGAGATTTCTTCCCAAATTTTCCGGTGAATGTTTAGATATTTTTCCAACTGATCTTTAAATTCTCTAAAAAAGATTTGCATATCAACTAAATCTTGTGCGACAGTTTCTCTTGACGAATCGGTAACAATAAAAATATAATTCCGGGTTTTAAAAACAGTTACTCCTTGCGAAGTCACTTGGCTATATACCCCCCCAAACTTATGTGGGTCAATTTGATAGCTAGACGGGTCATCTGCCGTAACACTTATTACCGTTGGGTGCTCAGTTTGGATATTCGCAAGAACCTTGGGAGTGGGAGCACCAAGAGAGAAGATATACGAGATGCCGGGGTTAAAGACTTCCTCAAAATACTGCTTTAAAGTTGCCGCAGCTTCCTCGATATTGCCTGTGTAAAGTTCAAGAATATAAAGACCGTCTTCGTAGTACCTTATCTGGATACCGCTATTTGTTTGTGCTTTGACGTATTCGAGGCTACCGGTTTCTCTGGTTACCTCCTTGAGATCCATCTTTTGACGAAGTTCCTGAAGTTTTTCCTTGGAAAGGTCAAGTTGAGTAAAGCCACTTGCGAGGAAGCCGTAGATTTCGCTCAAGTGCAGGGTGGTTCTTTGATACCAGCCGCCAAAAGTTACAATCGTTTTATTTCTTTGGTCCACTGTTTAATAATAGCAATATCGACTCAATAGAACAATTTCTGCTATTTACACCCTGCCCTCCAGTCAGCTAGAAGCTTTTTGGGAAAGGTTTTAATTCACAAAAAATGTTTTCTTTCTGGCAACTTTGCTAAACTATAATAGCTATGGCATGGCAAATTTTCAAAGATAGGGGAGGAGGTGAAAGATAAGTGATTAAAATTGTAAAGCAAGGTTTAATAATTGGAATCGTAAACCTACTTGTAGGATTAATCTTCAATCAAACGGTAGGCTTGCTGTTCCCCGGTATCACCCAAGAATATGTCAGATCTGGCCTATTTCGACCTTGGACGGATCCTTTAATGATGGCGTTCTTTCTTTACCCGTTTATCTTAGGATTAGTGCTAGCCTATTTCTGGAGCCGGTTTGGCAAGCAAATCGAAGGCAAAACTTCATCTGCCAAGGCTTTGAATTTCGCAAAGCTCTATTTTCTTATCGCGACCGTCCCGGGAATGTTTGTTTCCTATACCAGTTTCCGGGTGTCAGCGCTGATGATCGGAAGCTGGACCCTTACGGGGTTTGTCGAAGCCTTTGTTGCCGGTTGGATTTTGGCTAAAAGTAAGTAGCGCCCCGGACACTTTCTGGACACCCTGGGGGGGTGACTTAGGCAGGCACCCTGGGATTTCTTTGATACACGCAATTTATAGAGGCGAATTTAAGGGTAGTTTTTTGGTAAGCTTGAGGCAGTGGAGAAACTGAAGAAAGATTTCTATCTCCGGCCGGTGCTTGAGTCGGTGACCGATTTTCTTGGAAAAGTCTTAGTGCATCAAACCACACAGGGGAGGATAAGTGGGATTGTTACCGATGTCGAAGCATATCCGGCTTTTGTTGATAAAGTCCATCACGGGAATAAGAAAACGCCAAGAACCGAGGTCATGTGGCGAAGGGGTGGTTATGCCTATATTTATGTTATCTATGGAACCTGGCATCAATTTGCTGCGGTTGTAAATGGGGAAAACATCCCAGATGTAGTTTTTATTAGGGGCGTGCTACCGCTGGAGGGGACAGAAATTATGCGCAGTCAATGGTCAAAACCAAGAAAAGACAGCCAGTTGGCAAATTCTCCTGGTAAGCTATGCAAGTCGTTTTTGCTTTCCAAGAAACATTACGGGGTAGATTTGACTGGTGATGAGTTGTTCTTTGAAGGTTGGGGAATTAAAATTTCTGAGGATCAGATTAAAACGGCCAAGCGGGTGGGTATCAGTTCTAAATATCAGGGGCATGATAACCCTTGGCGCTATTTTATTCAAACGAGTAAAGTTCAACTGATGGAGAAAAGTTATGGAGATCACCATCGCCACTCTTGAGGATGTCACGGGAATTGCTAAAGTGCATGTAGAAACTTGGCAGAAGTATTACCGTGGACAGGTACCGGATTTTTATCTCGATTCTTTATCGGTAGAAAAGCGGGTGCACAAACTTGAAGAGATGCTGGCTAGTGGTGAAAGCGAGACAATTTCATTGGTTGCCAAGGAGAATGGTAGGGTAATTGGTTTTTGCGACGTGGGTCCGAGCCGAGATAAAGATGCGACGGCGAAGACAGGTGAGCTTTATGCGATTTATGTTCTTCCGGGAGAAATGGGAAGAGGTGTTGGTTCCCAACTAATGAAGAGAGTCTTGAATATCTTAATGGATCGAGGCTTTACCGAGGCGACCCTTTGGGTGTTTAAGTCAAACGGAAAGACCAGGAGGTTCTATAAACAAAGAGGGTGGTCAGAAGATGGGGCAACCAAGATTACCCCAAAGGATGGATTTAGCTATGACGAGGTTAGATATAATATCCGACTGGGATTTCCACCTATAAGTAGTGCAATATGGATGAGACAGGAATGCGTGAGGAATCTTTGTTAAGATTAAAGCGTGGACAAGCATTATGGAGGTGTGATCTGGACGAACCACGCGTTGGATCGGTTAGCTCAAAGAGGAATTAAGCAAGGTGACGCCTGGGCAACCTTTAGTAATCCCCAGAAGTCTCGTTATGCCATAACCAAAGGAGCGTGGGTTTATTACCGCGATTGGGGATCATGGCGAATAGAGGTCGTGGCCAAACAAAATGAGAAAAAAGAATGGATTATCCTCTCTGTCTGGTCAAGCCAAGTAAAAAGTACGAGCGACCAAACAAAAACTGGTGGATTATTGGAAAACCTCTTACAAAAACTTCTCGGTCGATTTCTGAAATAATTTGCTAAGGTTGCAAATCAAAACCACCCCCAAAGACTTGAGGGTGATTTTTTGAGCATTGCTACTCGTACAGTCATGTTACCCCTACAGTAGGGCTTCGACATCGGCTTTTGCAGCAGGACATAAGCCTTTACATCCTTTCTTTTAGGTTCCGCTTTGGGAACCATGCATTTGCTGGTGATGATTCTGCCAATTGTCACCATGATGCTGTTTCATCAGGGCAAACATCTCTTTTTTCTGTTCCGGGGTTAGATCATCATGACCTTCATACGACATATTTGAGTTAGCCATATGTGCCGTCATTTCCTGGCCACCTTTAACCAAATTTTTAGCTTCAACTTGATTAGATCTGGCCGAAAGGAAAAAGATTCCGACTGCAAATATTGATAAAACCAGAAATCCGAATGTTTTGATGATATTTTGTTCTGTCATTTTTGTCACCTCCTTTGTTTTAACTTAGCCTTAGTTTATCTTCCTTATGGTTAGGACAAAGTGAGTGAAAAATGATGATTTCTTAATTCTTCGACAAGCTCAGGATTCACCCCGGGCGAAGTCGGATGGGGTTAATGTTTATGCCCTCCATCTTTCATCATCCAGACATGCAAAAGCGGGCATAATAAAAGCGCTCCGGCAAAGAACAAAGTCTCAAATGAAACCTTAAATACTGTCAGCGCGACAACAGCCAAAGCTATCAATCCAAGACAGATAACTATAGTCTTGCTCGATAAAAAGGCGTTGCTTTCTGAATGATGGTCAGATTTGGTTGCACTTCCCGTGTTCATCGTCTTCACCTCCTTTATGGCATTAGCATGGAAAATAAACTATCTCTCCACATTCCTCGTCAAAGTTTGGCTAACTCTGTTAACAATTCTTTATTTCGTACAGCCATTTGAACGTCGTCCTTTACAAATCGAACGACGCCTTCTTTATCTATTAAAATATAAGTGTGTCCTGGAAACTGGCCTCGATGCATCGAAGAATTCAGAGTTAAAACGCCATAAAGACCTGAAACCTCCCTATTTGAATCCAGCAAAACGGTGTTTCCGGCCAGTTCCGGCATTTTATCGACTGCTTTCTTCCAATCATCCTTTGAATCGACAGTTATATTTAAGATAATTGCATTCTTTGTTAAGAAATCTTTATCCTGGCCAAAAGCGACAATCTGATTCCAACAAGAGGGATAACACATCAAGCCTTCGTTGAAAAAGAGAACAACATTCTTACCCAGATAATCTTTTAAGCTTACCAGTTTGCCATCATAGCTGGGTAAGGTAAAATCCGGCGCCGGCTTACCAAGAAGTGAATCAAAAACGCCGGACTCAGCTGCTTTTGGCTTATGATGATCGGCCATCGCATCGCTCGATTCTTGTGTTTGTACCGGGGCTTTTGTTAAGGGTTGACTAGTGCTTTTGATAAACAAGAAACCCAATGCAACCACGGCGATTATTATCTCAGTGGCAATTATGATGTTCTGTTTTTGATGGTTGTTCATGTACTTCACCTCCTTCCTGTTTACGACCTTGGTTAATAAATTGCTTTACGGCAACACTTACAATCAAACCGAAGATGCTCAAGAAAATGATTGCCCAAACAGACTCGGGTAAAACTTGGGTATATTGACCGATCCCTTTAGTCACACTCGCTATCAGCAGATTAGTAGAGAGTTGATATGAATTTTGCATGGTCAATTGGTTCGTAAAGCCCAGGAAAACAATAACTACCCCAATGGCTAAAAAGATCAGTCCTGAAAAAAGATTAGCTATCGTGTTTGTAACCTCTAAACCAAATGCCTTGAAAGTAACAGGTTTCCTGAAAGCAAAGAACTTCTGCGTGAAATCCGCCCTGTCCAAGAATGCGGCGAGAATAAACAGCGGTGTTACCATCCCAAGAACATAAGTCAGGGTGTATAAGCCGCCTAAAAAGTATGATCCTGGCAATGCGGATAAAGCCAGAACACCGGCCAGCACCGGGGCGCAACAGGTGGTTGCGATAGCTGAGAAAATCCCCAGAACAAATACCCCAGAGATATCATGTCTTTTAAGCTCTGGATGGACAAGCATGGGAAGAGAAAATTTGTATCCAATAGTTAAAGCTGTTCCCAAGACCAGGAGAAAAATACCTCCGCCAACAAATATAACATTGTGGAATTCACTAAACAGGACAGTCAAGGCCGTAAATCCCAAGCCGATAGGAATAAACACGGCCAGAAGTCCCAAAAAGTAAATAAATGTCATCAAAAACACCTTGCTCTTTTCCTTAAAGATCGAGGCAAAGTATGTCGGGAGTAAAACCGTGATACAGCAGGGCGCAAACAAGGCGGCAACACCGGCCAAAAATGCGGCAATTAGCGATGCGCTGACAAGTAAATCCATGCTCTTATGGTAACTTTTGAATGATTAGGAAATTATGAGGAAGAAAGGGGAAGCATTACCGTAAATTCGCTCCCGTGGCCGATGCTACTTTTGGCTCGTATATCACCACGGTGAGCTTTAATGATTGCTTGAGCGATAGCAAGTCCGAGTCCCGACCCAAAGGTTTTTTCGGTCCTTGAGCCTCGGTAAAATCGCTCAAAGATATGAGGTAAATCCTTTTCCGCAATACCAATTCCAGTGTCCTTTATACTAAACTGAGCCAGACCTCTACCTTTTTGTAAAGCGATAGTAACCGTTCCTTTTTCTGGCGTGTACTTAATCGCATTATCAACCAAATTAATTAGTGCTCGCTCTAATTTATCCTTTTTCCCTGAAACTATCACGCCCTGTCCAATGACTCCTTCAATACTAATGTGTTTTTTCACAGCCATTTTAGTTCCCAAATCTTTTATATCATCAACTACTTCGGATAAATTAAAATCCTTAAACTGTCCTCGAACCGCATCAGCTTCTGACCAAGCCAAATCCAGAATATTCTTAAGGGTTGTAGAAAGTTGATTATTATCGATTAGTGATTCTTCAAGAGCTTTGCGATACTCTTCTTTTGAACGGTCGCGGCCTAGGGCAATTTCGATATTGGTTCTTTGAGCTGCTAGCGGCGTTTTCACTTCATGGGCCACATCGGCGATAAATTGCCGTTCCCGCTGAAAGGCGTTGTGGAGTCGATCAAGTAGCCCATTAAATGTTGCAGATAATTCTTCAATTTCATCACCCGTTTTCGGATTATCAACTCGCTCATCGAGATTACCGGAATTAATCTGTTTCAACTTTTCAGATATCGCGTAGATAGGCGTAACCGCCCCACGAGCATTAAGATATCCACCAAGAACTGCCGGGATGAGAAAAACCACGAAGACGACTCCAAGCATAGTAACTAACTTGTTGAGTGCTTTTTGTATGACATCAACTGGATGTCCCATAATTACCACGCCTAAAAGCCTGTTATTTTGATAGATAGGACTTACCAGGAAACGTAAACTTTGAGAACCGATGCTTTTATCGGAAAAAAAGTGACCTTCTGATCTTTTGGCTGTTTCATAGAGATCCCTAATTGTGTCATCAGTAGGATTAACCATTTGAGAACTACTTACGATTGTGCCGGAGTAGCTCATGATGACGACCAACATCCCGGGGATCTCAGAAAATTCACGCACAAATGCTTCCTTGGCAATATTGTCATGCATGTTGGTTGCCTGGCTTGTTACCACTTCAACGATCTTGTCGCTGTGAGAAACTAAGGCATTATCAGTCTGAATATTAAAAGTTTGGCGAGTAAGGAAATAAAAACTGGCAAAAATGATGATAATCGTCAGGATCAGTGAGAGGGAGTACCAAAATGTTAGTCGAAACCTAATACTTTTCGTGTTTATACTAAACTTTGTTGAATTAGCTTGCACTGAGCCTGTCGAAGTGTTCATAACCCTTCACTCACTTTGTATCCGACACCATGAAGGGTATGAATAAGGGGGGCTTTTTCTCCTTTATCAATCTTTCTTCTGATTTGAGCAATAAATACATCCACAACATTGCTCATACTGTCAAAGTTATAGTCCCATACATGTTCGATAATCATGGTTCTGGTAACTACCTCATCTACGTGACGAAGTAAAATCTCCAGCACCGAAAATTCTTTCGGTGTTAAAGTGATGTTTTTTCCGCCACGAGTTACTTTGTGTTTAATTGGGTCAAATTCTAGATCAGCAATTTTGACAATTGGCGATGGTTTTTGTTTACTTCTTCTGATAAGAGCGTGTATTCGTGAACGAAGCTCCAGGAAAGAAAAAGGCTTGGCTAAATAATCGTCAGCTCCGCTATCCAATCCCGCGGCCTTGTCTTCAACCGTCGTTTTGGCGGTAAGCATGAGAATTGGTGTTTTGTTATCTTTTACTCGGAGTTCTTTACAGATAGTCAACCCATCGATCTTAGGAAGCATGATATCGAGAATTAAAAGATCGTAGTTCTCGGACTCAGCGAGATATTGACCCTCTTCACCATCATACGCAACGTCCACCGCGAATCCTTCTTCGGTCAGTCCCTTCTTAATAACGTTAGAGATACGACGCTCATCCTCTATAAGTAATATTCTCATAGTTCGACTATACCCTGAGTGTAACCGAATGGGTCATGCCCGTATTATAGCTCACAAGGATGAGGATTTTGTTAAGATTTTAGACTTCGTTAATTGCAGTGGAACTTTTTATTCCAACTAATTTATATACAGAGAATTTCTCATCCTTAATAGTGCGCATAGGAGCTATTTTCATTGAAAAAAATAATTAATGGGCGAGCTCTTGAGGTGGTACGAGAGCTACCTTCCACGCGAGAAGGGTATTATTGGTGGAAACGAAATTTGGGGAGTTACCATGAACTTTTAAAAGAGATCTTAGGCTAAATGACAGTTTTACCGGTTTTGGGTTTATGTTTCTATCGGTGAGCCCTTTTGAATAACTCGAGAAGTTCTTTAGAAGCTTTATCAGCATCGTGTTGAAATTGATCAACGGCATGGGTTTTTAGGTGTCTTTCTAAGAGAAGTGTATCTAAGCTTTTAATAGAGTTTTGGATTGCCAGACTTTGATTCAGTAAATCGACGCAATATTTACCTTCCTCGATCATCTTAAGTAACCCATCTAGTTGTCCTTTAATAATATTGATTCTCTTTTGGGCTTGTGCCTTGACAGATTTGTCCATATTCATATATTCTTAGACTATACCCCCGGGGGGTATCAGTCAAGTGATTATGACCGGGGTGTGGTTTCAGACTACTATGAAACGAAAGCCGCTAGTGTTTGTTCCGGCGTTGTTGGCGGTTATTGTTTTGGTGGTGTTATCTAAAATTGGGGTTGCAAGTTACGATAAGACTGCGGCGAGACGGGGAGAAATAGCCTCAACAATTGCCGCTTCTGGCAAAGTTAAGTCAGAAACAGAAGTTATTCTCAAATTTCCGAGTTCGGGGAAACTAGCGACCTTAAATGTAAGGGAAAATGATCGGGTCAAGAAAGGTGAAGTAATTGCGACCCTGGAGAGTCACACTCTTTCGGCAACTTTGCAAAAAGCCCGCAATGACTTGCTTGCCAAACAGGCGACGGCCCAGAAGGTACTGGACGAAGTGAAAGATCACGATAAGGATGAAACTTTTGTGCAAAAAGAGAAGCGAGTAGCGGCTGAAACTGCTCGAGATAGCGCATATGATTCGGTTAAAGAAGCAGAGCGAGCCTTAGAAGATTCTGTTTTAACATCACCAATTGACGGGATAGCAACTCAAGTTAATGGTAATGTTGGCGAGTGGATAACTGCCCTCGATAATAAAGCGATTGCAAAAGTAATAGACCCGACCGAGCTTTTCTTTGAAGCCGGGATTTCACAAGAAGACAGTGGTCAGGTAGCCGTCGGACAAGCAGCCCGTGTTGAGCTTGATGCAATTAAAGACTCTATCTTGGAGGGTACGGTTTATGAAGTACCGATGTCGACTTCCGTAAATAACGATGGAGAAATTGTAGTTCCCATTAAGATAAAATTTACCTTGGGTGATAATTTAAAGTTGGGTTATGAAGGTGATACACAAATAATCACAAAGAGTAAGACCGACGCAATATTGGTACCCAAGGGAGCGGTGGTTAGGGATGCCCAGACCGTCTATATCCCAAATAGTAATATGGTATTAAGGTCAATAGGCGGATTGGTGCCATTTCTCTCGAATTTATCCAGAGATGTCAAAAAGGTAAAGCTTGGGATGTTTGATGGATCAAATTGGGAGATTTTAGAGGGACTTGGCGAATCTGAGGAGATTTTAGTAAAGAAATAATTAGATGGTCTCGATTGCCCGCAAAAACTTATTTGCCGAGAAGCCTCGTTTTTTAGTTACATCGCTTGGTGTTGCCTTTTCAGTCCTCTTAATATTATTTCTACTTGGAATTTATACCGCCTTCAGTAATATGGCCACAAGCTATCTTAAAAGTACGGGGGCGGATATAATTGTCGCCCAAAAGGGAGCAAAAAGTATGACACATACTTTTTCGATTTTAGATAAGAATAAGATCGGACTGGTTGAGAGCATAAGCGGGGGAGAGGCATATGGTCTTGTTGCCCGGACAACGAATGTTTTAGTTACCGAGGAAGATGGTACAAAGATTGTTGATTTTCCCGGTAGAAAGAAAGGCGAGAATATTAAGGGGAAAAAAGCGCAGGTAAGTATTATCGGCTTTGATATTAATAGTTATATCGGCGGACCTAAAGTAATATTGGCAGGTGCCGCTTCTCCGGGTGATGGGGAAATAATAGTAGATAAAGTGTTTGCTCGACAAAACGACCTATGGATTGGGGACCAGATAGAGGTATTTGATAAAGTTCTTACGATATCCGGGATAACCGAGAAGCAAAATGTACTTATTTATTCAAGAGGATTTATGGAATTATCTGAGGCCAAGGAAATTTTTAGAGATAGAAATTCAGTTAATTTTATTTTAGTAAAACTAGCTGATCCGTCTCAGGCAAAAACTATTGCCGATAGATTGGATAAACAGATAGACGGGATCTCGGCTTATGAGACGAATGAATTTGCAAAAATGAACGGCGAGGAGATCACCAATAACTTCTTGCCTATTATTTTGGTTATTACAATCATAGGTTTCTTGACCGGAGCGGTGGTAGTCGGTTTAACGATCTATACATCAACATTGGAGAAAATTCGAGAGTACGGAGTCCTTAAGGCGATCGGGGCGACCAATAAGCAGCTGTTTTTTATTGTCTTGGAACAAGCATTGTGGTTTTGCGGAGTGGGTCTTATCGCAGGATTATTCTTAACATGGATTGTAACCAGTGTTGCCACCGAAGTCGTCCCGGTCATTATGGCTGAGTATAACCTAAGTATTTATATGATTGTTGTGGCGCTCACTTTGTTGATGAGTATACTGGCTAGTTTTGTTCCAATTAAACGGATCTCAGGGATTGATCCGGCCACAATTTTTAAATCTTGATTTATGATGATCCTGGATTTACATAAGGTAAAAAAAGTGTTCGGGATTGGTGAGACAGCCGTAACCGCGGTGAATGATATTGATTTGGAGGTAAAACAGGGCGAAATTGTGTTGATAATGGGCCCTTCGGGGTCGGGGAAGACAACTCTTTTATCAATTGCGGGTGGGATTTTGCATCCGACCGAAGGAGAGGTAAAAATCAAAGGCAAAAATATAACTAGGCTGAGCGAGGAAGAGTTGCCGAAGGTGAGGTTGGAAAATATCGGCTTTATTTTCCAATCGTTTAATCTGCTTGCTTCCTTGACGGCCTTAGAGAATGTCGAAGTTGCTGCTTGGTTGGGCGGAAATAAAGATGCCGCAAAAAAAGCGGCTGAGGTCCTGTCGGTTTTAGGTCTCAAAGATAGATTAAACAATCTACCCGCTGACTTATCGGGAGGAGAAAAACAGCGGGTAGCTATTGCAAGGGCTTTGGTAAATGACCCGGAAATTGTTTTAGCCGATGAACCCACAGCGAACTTAGATTCGAAGATGGGCCACGAGGTGGTAATGCAGCTTAAGAAGATTGCCAAGGATCATAACAAAAGCGTCCTTATAGTATCTCACGATAATCGAATTCGGGATATTGCCGATAGAGTTTTATGGCTGGAAGACGGGAAGTTTAAGGAACTGGCAAAGATGGTAATAGACCCGGTTTGCGGAATGAGTATCGAAAAAAGGGATTATAAATATTTGTATAAAGACAAGGAATTCTATTTTTGTTCTCCGGGATGCATGAAAGAATTTAAGGGGAATGTCGATCAGTATCCGAATACCTCAACTTTATAACGAGGGTGGTTTTGGGAGAGCTAACGATGCGGGTTTGTCTTAATTCTTTTTTGCTCTGATTACCAGAAACAGAGGCACATGGTGGCTCCTTTCTTGTTGGGGGTACTTGTCCACGATTTCCTTAGACAATTGAGGCTCAATCATTTTCTCTATATAACAAGAGTTTTCTGCAATTAGATTTATATAAGAAGACAGTGTTCGATGAAAGAAATGACCAGCAAATTGTTTTACCGCATACTCTTCGAAGTATTCCTTAGTTGAAACATATTGTTGTTTTCTCCAATCAATATCTTCCTCAAAGCAAGGGTGAAGAAAAGAAAAGACGAAGACACCGTTTTGTTTTAATGAAGCAACGCAATTTCTTATTGCAGATTGATAATCAGGTATATCCATAAAAACCATATTAGAAACAACCATATCAAAAGTATTTGGAATTGGTTTCCACGCGGATAAATCTTCTTGAAGATAAGTAATTCCTAACGGTTCCTTTTTCTCTTGCAAAACAGCATAATTATATAGATTGGTGGCAGGTTCAATTCCGGTAACATAAGCACCTTCTTTCGCCAATAAACGAGCTAAATATCCCGTTCCACTTCCGGCGTCTAAAATGATTTTTCCACGTACATCTGTTAACAAAGACAAGATAGCCGGGTTAAGCTGGTGTTTACGATAAAAATCCCCTTGATCTCCAAAATTCTCAATGATTTCATTTGAGACTGATGACCATTCTTGGATGTTTTGATCATTTGTAATTGAATTCATACAATTACTATATATTACATCCGTTCGAAATAGTAGCTGTGTTAGAAAATTTAGACACCCCGGGAAATCATCAGCCTCGCCTAGGTGATGGATAAAAACAGCATGCCGCATACCCGCTTCGGTTCATAGAGTAGGTACTTCTTACTGGCTGGCCGTTTACAGAAAATGTCGAACTTCGTTTGTGTAGCTCGCCTCGCTCCGCTCGGCTCGCTTGCTCCGGCGCAGCGTACTAAAAATTGCTGCTGCATTTTTCGGCATAAACCCTTTACCCTGAAAAATCGTCGCAACGATTTTTTACGGGCCACCCGCCGCGCCTCCACTATTTTTTGCGCGCGCGATTTTCTCGCCCCTTGGGCGAGTAAGGAACGAGAAATTAATACTACTTTGTTATCTGGAGATAGATAATAAAATTGCTCCTAAAAATAGAATAAGAGAGGCAATCACAATTTTTATTATGTTTATTCTTCCAGATATTTCTCGAAAATATAGTAATCCCCATATTACCGAAACGAATAATGCCATTTGAGTAAGGGGAAATCCAATTGAAATTCCAAGGTTTAATACCGCAAAAAAACTCGCGAAATTCCCAATGTTCCAGGCTATCCCGGAGAGAACGCCGGAAGGCAGAATTGCAAAATTAACCTTTGGTCTTTTGAGGGCAAAAGGGTTCCCCAGAGAAAGGCAATGAATATTCCTGTTCCCATCCATACGGGAGCAGTCTTAGACAAGCCGGATTTTTTTACTGCCAAAACCGAAAAAATATTGCCTGTCGACCAAAGTATGCCTGACAACATTGGAACTATAGAAAATTTCAAGGACTGAAAGATCAATACGATGAGAAAGCTAGACATTAATATCGCCGTAGCCATAATCAATTGAAAATAAAAAGGATCATATTCTTTAATCCGTTTCATCGGAACAAAATAAGACCCCCATACGAGCATAGAGGTAATTGCGGCAATGAAACCAATGAGAGGCGAATTCATACAGCCTTACTTGAAACCACCGGCGTAAGCCGGTGGAGGAAGTCTCCCCAAAATCCTCTGGACATATAATAAGGGAGTGAAGCTACGAAGACAAACTAACGCGGTTTACTTCTGCGAATATCACCCAGTGTTTCCGAGGGAGTGAAGCTACGAAGACAAACTAACGCGGTTTACTTCTGCGAATATCACCCAGTGTTTCCGACCGAATACTGCCCCAGCTTCCATGAAGAAGTTTCAATACCTGGACAAGGCGTACTGGGGAACTGATGGTATTTGGGGTACTTTGTTTCCACGGCTGGAATTAACAAAGAACAAGTTAAAAGGTACATTAAGCAGCAGGGTGAAGAGGATTTTGGGCAAGCAAAGCTTGAAGTGTGAAAGAAATCGGCGGCGTAAGCTGCCGGCAGTTCATCTATCATGGCAAAAACTGTCGGCTCGAACTTCTTTTTTAAAAGATCGGCGGCTGTCCGCAAGTTTCAAAAAAGGCGGATTTGACGCGCTTGTCGCTCAGGCGCGAGCGCCAAGCGCTACCTCCCGACCTCCTTCCAATTCTTACTGGCTGCCCGGCATGGATTCGAACCACGATACACAGATTCAGAGTCTGCGGTCCTACCATTAGACGACCGGGCAATAATTACCACAATTTTACCATTCACAAAACAATTATCCCGATGACGGGCAACCAAGGTCAAAAAAAGTATCAACCAGCGTTATTTTTGGCTATATACCCAAAGGTGACCCAGCACCCCCGCTGCGAGAAATAACAGTCCCCAACGCACAGGATGAGCACCGATCAACGGGTAAGTTATAAGTATCCCGATGCCAATCCCAGCCAGAACGTGAATCGCGCTATTGTAATAGACGTGCTTTGCAAGATACGTTTCCAGTTTTTTCATTTCATTCACCCCCTCTCCATCTATAATCATTGTCTCATTTATAAAGATTTTCAACTACATTTGTTAGAATGGAATCTGAGATATGATGAGATGGAAACTGTTCTTAATTATCGGGATTGTGCTACTGATTTTGACTATTGCTGTGGGTAGACGCCTAACTTCACCGGTTATGATAAATGGTCTTGCCTCGTTGACTATTAGCAGCACTCATCCGCCAGAAATCTATCTGTCCGGCCCGCTTAAATTATTCCCTTCGGCCTTACCTGTACTGGGCTGGGATACGGAAGAAATAATACCTTCAGAGATTATTAAGTTAGTTAACGAAGAACGACGAAAAGCCGGGTCCCCAGTTTTAAAGGAGAATTCAAAACTGGCACAGGCAGCCAATATGCGGGTGATGACGATACTTAAAAATCAAAACTTTTCTCACGAAGACCCCATCGATCACATTCAACTGAGTACAGTACTTCCTCGAGTAGATTATTTATTCTCTTATGCGTCTGAAAATATGGGACTGGCACAGGATAAAGCGAGCGGCATTGTTCATGGGTTTATGAGTAGTCCTTCGCATAAGCAAAACTTGCTTGATTCAAAGTTGGTAGAAACCGGCGTGGCGGTTCGAAAAGGACAGTTTAAGGGTAATTATGTTGTAATCGTCGTTCAAGTGTTTGCTATCCCAGCTTCAAAAGAAGCCTATCTCGGCTACTCTCAGGACGATAAAGTCCAAGTACAAAATTTGCTCGACGGCGTTGATAATCAGCTTGTTCGGACGAGGGGATTTTTGGTGGCCAGCCCAGACAGTCAATATTACAAAGATTGGGAGAAGGTCCTTTTGAACCAAAAACAAAGATTATCTGAAATTTACCAGCAGATGCTTTCAGATTCGTCTTTCGAGCAACGTCATTATGCGCTTGTTGCTGCGTACAATTCCGGGTGGCAGGGGGCACCAAGGTAAAAAACGTTGACTTTGCGAGGGGTCTAGGTCAACATAAAGGGGTGAATACTTTAACTTTATCAAACAGGGTTATCTTTACCTTGGCCATCGTCGGATTTGTGGTTGCGGGCTATGTTCTTAAGGGTTATCTCACGGAGTCATCGGTGTTTTGCCCGATTGGCGGTGGGTGTGACGCTGTCCGAAAAAGTCCGTATGCCTGGCCGTTGGGCATTCCAATCCCGGCTTTTGGATTTATAGGTTATACCGTCATTCTCGTTTTGGCCTTTCTACGAACTTTAAAGCCGGAGAATGATCATAAACTTCTCACAGGTATGCTTGGAATGGCGATCTTCGGAACCCTTTTTGTGACAGGGTTTACCTTAACGGAAGCCTTTTTAATTAAAGAATTTTGTTTCTGGTGTGTTATCTCAACGCTTATAATGTATATTATCTTTGGTCTAACTTTAACTTCTTTTCTCAAAAACAGAAAGTCAGCCAATGTCAAACGAAACTAAAATATTTTTAGGGATAATTATTATCACCATTATCGCTATTGTTGGCGGCGCATTTTTGTTTTCTCAACCAACCAAAACCATAAATCCCGAGATTCTCTCTCCGAACACAGCCTGGGCAACCGGGTCAGCTACTCCGAAATCGACCCTGGTAGAGTTTTCGGATTACGAATGTCCAGCTTGCAAGCAGGTGAAACCAATAGTTAATGAAATTATCTCAAAATATTCCGCAAAAGGCTTACGCTTTGTTTACAGACATTTCCCACTCCCACAGCATAAATATGCGATAAAAGCCGCAGCCACTGCTGAAGCCGCAGGCAAACAGGGCAAGTTTTGGGAAATGGGAGATCTACTTTTCGATCGTCAGAGTGAACTATCAGATGACTTGTTTCCCAAACTTGCCACCGAGCTAAAACTCGATGTGGATCAATTTAGCAAGGATCAAATTTCCCAAGAAACGAACAAAAGAATAGGAGACGATACGGCCGCCGGTAATCAAGTCGGCATAAATGCAACACCAACTTTTTTTCTAAACGGGGTAAAAGTAAACCTTAAGAGTTTTGGAGAGTTGGAAGTTGCCGTGGCGGATTCGTTGAAATAATCCGCAAACTAATTATGGCCTATTTTAGCGGTTTTATTGCGACTCCGACAAAAATTCGTAATTTTCTTGAGTGTCCCAAAAAGTATTTCTTTTATCACGTTAATCCTCAAACGAAAAGATTATTCCCGGAAAAGTCATATTTTACGCTTGGACACCATGTGCACAATACATTGAGAGATTTCTTTGTTCAGGAGGCCAATGCCCGGACAGAAGAGATGCTGATGGGACTATTCGAAACCGCGTGGCAATCACAGGTAGGAATCGCCGGTGGGTTTAAAACGCCACAGGAAGAAACAGAATTTAAAGAAAGAGGAGTAGCAATGTTAAAGCGTTTTTTGGAAACAGAGAATTGGACAGTGACTCCCCGTTATTTACCGGAAAAAGAAGGTGAATTTCCGGGTTATCAACAAGCAACTGTGGACTCGGAATTAGCCTTCGGAGGGATTGTCGATCGGATAGATGAGGAACCTGATGGATCACTGCATATAATCGATTACAAAACAGGCAGGAACGATGACCCGGATGAGTGGCAACTGCCGATGTATGCGGTTTTAGTTAGCAGGATGTATGGTCGGGCGGTCGGTAAAACAAGCTATATTATGCTCGAACACGGAAAGCGCCACACAACAGAAGTAACGATTGAAGGGAATTTAGAAGTTATCAGAAAGGTAAAAGAGGTTATCACTCAAATTCCAAAGTCAAAGCTACTTTCTGATTTTACTTGCCATCTTGGAGAGAGTTGTCGACATTGTAACTATCTTGTTGAGCTGGGGTTTGATCCAAAAACCGGCGAAAAGATCAAAGAGGTAAAGGAAGAAAAGGCTCAAGAACAACTTTTTAGTGCTGATTTGCCGTTTTGATCTTAAGAACCTGAGTCTTATCTAAGTTGAATCTGGATCTCTTTTTGTTCACATCCTGCGACGAGTAAATGATCTTATAGGATTGATATGTAGCTTGGAATTTTGCTATAATCACTTCAATGAAAAACAGACATAGTATTTGCCTTACCTTCATGCAGTCCGTTAATTACGGCTGCTTTAACGTGGTCATGGGGGTTGACGCTTCGTAAGATTATCTTCAGTTCGATTCAGGCAAGCCTCCAAGACGGAGGCTTTTTAGTTTCTTCTCGCTCTTAATTCTTAAATCCTATAACTCTCGTTTTGGAGGTTTCCCCGGCTCGATACACAAGCTGGGAATCTTGTGTGCCGGGTCGGAACATTAAAAAGAGGAGACAATAATGTCAGACACAAAATGGATCGACGAGTTTTTTGGCAGCGGTTTTTACGCCGATGTGTATCAACTGCTTCCACGGATCAAACAAGCTGAGGAAGAGGTAGAAGCGGTACTTTCACTTCTTAAACCACAGCCTCACGCGCAGATCCTCGACTGGTGCGGAGGGTGGGGTCGACATGCGATCCCGTTGGCCAAACGCGGCTTTCGGGTAACGTTGCTGGATTACACCCCACTCCATGTTGAGATGGCGGGCAAGTTGGCGGTCGCAGCCGGAGTTTCCCTTGAGTTGATCCAGGCAGACTTCCGCTACACGCCGCCGACGATTCAGGCGGACTTGGCGCTGAATCTCTTTACTTCCGGAATCGGTTTTATGCAGCCGGAGGACGACGAGGCAGCGCTACGTTCGCTCTATGCTGCGCTGAAGCCGGGTGCCAAAATATTGGTGGACACGATGTCTGTCTACTGGATCGCTCGTGAGTATCGGGCGAACAGTTGGCAAGAACTCGAAGGCGAACGGCGCCTACTCGAGGAACGGCACTTTGACTACCTTACGGGTAGAAACTACAATCGGATGGTGTTTCTCGAGCCCGGCCTGTCCGAGCGGGAGCGGAGCTTTGACGTTAAGGTGTACACGCCACACGAGCTCGCGACCACGGTCGCAAGAGCCGGGTTTGTGAATCCGCGTGTCTTCGGCGACCTGAAAGGTGGCGAGTTTGACTTTGAGAGCCGCCGGCTTGTACTCGTGGCTGAAAAGCCATAGTTCGCCAGGTTGGGTGGCCCAGCACCCAACCTTTTAGTTTGGTGTACTATACCTAATATATGGAAGGGAAACCTCCGTCAGCCAGGGAATTGGATAAGAAAGGTATCCTTTATAAATTAGTATCCCATCTAAATTCAGCCCACACGGCGGAAGAGGCAGCCAGAGAAATTGGTCTCCGTCTTGGGCAGATTGTAAAATCGCTTTTAGTTGAAGGCCACCGACATCCACCAATCTTAGTCTTAGTGCCGGGAGACAAGAAGATTCACTTTGGGAAATTGGGGAAAATTTTAGGGGATAAAAGCGTTTTTTTATGCTCCCCGGAAAGAACTTTAGAGGTTACCGGTTATCCGGTGGGTATAGTTACCCCGTTCGGTTTGAAGACTCAATTACCAATAATTATAGAAGAGATTGTGCTGGAGAAGGACGAAGTGGCGGTTAGCTCTGGAACTTGGGGATTTGAAATTGTCCTTTCAGTAAATGAGCTAAAGAAGGCGACCGAGGCAAAAATTGCCTTATTTACAAAGTAACTTTGAAACGTTTATAATCTTATTCGCAGGGTTTTCGACCTGCTTTTGTTTTTATAATCGCCACCAAGATTATTAAAAAACTCAACAAAGTAAAAGATATAAAAATGCCACAAAAAAAGGGTAAAAACTCAAAAACAGTAAATAAAGCAAAAAAGACAGAGAGGGTAGAAAGTGCAACATTTGAACCAGACCGAGCTTTAGATACTATTTCCCCAGTAGCACCAAAAGGACTTTCATTAAAATCCAAGCTTGCAATTGTGGCGGTGTTGGCACTCTTAATTGCTTTTGGTCTTTGGAAGAAAGAATGGTTTGTAGTCGCGGTGGTCAACGGTCAACCAGTTACCAGATGGCAATTAAATCAAATCCTGGTCAAACAATATGGAGCACAGACTTTAGATAATCTTATCAATCAGCAGATTGCTCAACAGGAAGTCGCCAAACAAGGCGGCAGCGTAACTGATAAAGAAGTAGATGACAGGATTAACCAGATTTCTGCTACTGTGCCCCAGGGGATGACTTTAGATCAGGCACTTCAAGCCCAAGGGTTGGATAAAGAAGAATTTAAAAAACAGATTAAATTACAATTATCAATCGATAAAATTCTGGCTTCCAAAATAACGGTAAGCGAGAAAGAGATAAATGACTATATTGCTTCAAATGCTTCGCAATTTAAAGGAGTACCATCTGATACTGCCAAAGAGACGGCAAAGAAGACCCTGGAACAACAAAAAGGATCAACCGAATTTTCTTCATGGTTCAACTCCCTAAAACAAAGCGCTAAAGTACTGAAATTTATCTAAGCGACAAAATTGTGGCGAATAGTCGAAAGTCTTCTGGCCTGTGGGCAATATTGATTTTTTTAAACTATTTGCTTATTTCTTTAATAGTAAGCTTTGGTCAGTTTAGGGAATTAGACCTCTTTGTAACTAATTTAATTCAGTCCATCTTGCCCAGGTCATTGGATATTCCTTTATCAGCTTTATCAGTTCTGGGCACCTTCGAGTTAACTTTGATCACGTTAATCCTTACGCTTTGGGGAGCAAGGGTACTTAGACCTCATCGGCTCGCATTGTTGATTGGTTTTGGCGTGCTGGTTAGCACAGAAACAGCTTTTAAACATTTTTTAGTTCAGTTAAAGCCGCCTTCTTTTCTTAATCGCTATAATTTACCTATTTCTTTTCCTACAAGCAGTGTGGGGACAAAATTCGCTTTTCCCTCCGGGCATATGGCCCGTTCGACTTATATGATTGTAATTTACTGGTACTTAACAAATAAACTGCCCGACCGTCCAAATAGAAAAATAATTTTTTTAGGTTTATTTAGTTTAGGACTACTTATGGCAGCTGCTCAAATCTATCTCGGGGGTCATTGGCTGTCGGACATTTTTGGGGGTATGCTCTTGGGCTTTGGTATCAGCTTTTGCGCTCTCCGGCTAATTCGCTCAAAATTGCCCCTTGACAGTTAGCACTCATTCTTTTAGACTGCCAACGATGACCATATTTCTTCCCCGCCCGGGAAATGTTAAAAAAACTGGGTTACCAATAATCGCAATCAGAGAAGGGGTTGTCTTCCCGCACGCCGAAGCAATATTAACCTTCGGCCGTCCAAGTACCAAACAAGGAGTAATATCAGCCTTTCAAGGTGATCGCCAAGCAGTCTTTATCTCCCAGAAAGACTCCAGAATTGTTTCTCCCTCAAAAGATGATTTATATGAAGTCGGTACGCTGGCGCAAATAGAACAAGTTGTCCAAATAAACGGCGAGATTCATGCCCTGATTATGGGAACGACGCGGGTCAAGCTTGAGGAGATCGAAGGCAAAGAACCCTTCTTAACTGGAACTGTCACCGAAATAAAAGAAGCTGCCGATGACGATAATAAAACCAAAGCTCTCGCATCAAGCGCTACCGAACTTATTAAACGTGCGGTGGGAGGTGGTAAATCTGTCGACTTCGGAGTTTTCATGAAACTAATTAATGGTCATGCCACACCGGCAGAAATCGCGGATCAAATTTCATATTATCTTGACTTGCCAACTTCTAAGAAACAGGAACTTTTAGAGACGCTATCGGTTATCGAAAGGCTGGAAAAAGTAATTGAACATCTGGGTAATGAGGTTAATATTATGGAGTTGGAAAAATCAATTTCAGCCAAGACACAAGCCCATTTCGAGAAGCAAATGAGGGAGCAGATACTCCGAGAACGAAAAAGAATTATTGATAAAGAGCTGGGGGAGATGACGGAAGAAGGAGAAGATGCCGAGACAAGACAAATCAAGCTTCAAATTAAAGCGGCCGGCATGCCTCCGGACGTAAAAAAGAAAGCAGAAAAGGAATTAATTCGCTTGTCCCAGATGTCAATTCAGAATCCCGAAGCAAGTTATATTAAATCCTTTTTGGATTGGTTGGTAAGCATGCCTTGGTCAGTAGTTTCGCCTAATAATGTCTCAATTCCACATGCGGCCAAAGTATTAGATAAAGACCATTATGGGCTTAAAAAAGCAAAAGAAAGAATCCTAGAATTTCTGGCGGTGATGAAACTTAAGAAGGGTGACGGGAAACCAATAATTGAAAACAAAAGTAAAAACTCTCAACAAAAAGATTCTCTCCCGACCATTCTTTGTTTTGTCGGTCCTCCAGGAGTAGGCAAAACGTCTCTCGGCCGTTCTATTGCGAGAGCCTTAGGGAGGAAATTTGTCCGAGTTTCATTGGGTGGCATCAGAGATGAAGCAGAGATACGTGGACACAGAAGAACCTACATCGGGGCGATGCCAGGCCGAATTATTCAAGGAATAAAGCAAGCGGGGACAAAGAACCCGGTTTTTATGCTCGATGAAATAGACAAAATCGGAGCCGATTTCCGGGGAGATCCTTCGTCCGCGTTACTGGAGGCACTAGACCCCGAGCAAAATAATGCGTTTTCCGATCATTATCTGGAGGTTCCCTTCGATCTTTCGCAAGTGATGTTTGTCACTACAGCAAATGTCTTGGATACCATTCCCGATGCGCTGCGCGACCGTTTGGAAATTATTGAATTTCCTGGTTACACGGAGGAAGAAAAGTTTCATATTGCCAAAGAATTTTTATGGAATAAGCAACTTTCCGCCAATGGGCTGGTTAGTAGAAAATTAAAAATATCAGACGGAGCGATCAAGGAAATCATCAGCCGATATACGCGTGAAGCAGGCGTTCGTGAGTTGGAACGTAATTTCGCCAAGGTCTGTCGAAAGTTGGCCCGGATGATCTCTGAAGCAAAGAAGGACGTGCCGACAGAGGTAGAGGTGAATGATGTCCACAAGTTCTTAGGACCTCAGCAATTCCAGTCATCATTGGCCGAGAAAAAAGATGAAGTTGGTATGGCAACAGGTATGGTTTGGACCCAAGTGGGAGGAGATATCGCTTTTGTGGAGGTGGCATTGATGCCGGGGAAAGGCCAACTGCAATTAACTGGGAAGCTGGGGGATGTCATGAAGGAATCTGCCCAAGCAGCGCTATCATATATTAGAAGTCACTGGAGGGATCTTGGTCTCAAAGAAAGCTTTGCAAAAAATGTAGATGTTCATGTTCACGTTCCCGAAGGAGCGGTACCCAAAGACGGGCCGTCAGCGGGAATAACTATAGCAACGGCATTGGTTTCGGCTTTTACAAAAATTCCCGTACGGAAGGATGTATCCATGACAGGGGAAATCACGCTGCGAGGTAGGGTTCTCGAAATTGGTGGCCTAAAGGAGAAAGTAATTGCTGCCCATCGGGCAGGGATACGTACTGTAATTGTGCCCAGAGATAATAAAAAAGATTTAGCCGAGGATATTCCAACCAACATAAGAAGAGACATAAAGTTTATCTTTGTTACTCATCTTGATGAAGTACTACATATCGCACTGACGAGAAAAATCAAGCTATCAAAAAAGTCGATATATTCAGATGAAAACAGAAGCAGTCTCACGCTCCACGCACCCTCTCTGGCTACCAATTAACCTCCGCAAGCTACCTATCTGGTAAAATACTTCTAGTTTTAACTTTAGTTGGCCCCATCGCTCCGACAACCGACATAGTCGGTGTCGAGAGTCCACGATTTCACTTCCGGCAGAGCCGAAATGAATGTCGGGATCTAGTGGCCTGTTAATTGATGGCATTCATATATATCCTAAAACTTAATGACAATTCATATTATGTCGGCTCTTGGCGCAAGCTTGTACAGAGAATTGCTCAACATAGGTCAGGTTATGTAGCATCGACAAAGTACAGGTTGCCATGTAAGGTTGTTTATGTCCGAGAGGTCGAAACCTACCCGCTTGCCAAGAAAGAAGAATTCAGGATAAAGTCTTAGAAGAAAAGAAAGTCTATTGAAAATTTGTATAATTTTGATAAACACAACATGATTTCGAAAGTTGGCCCCATCGTCTAATGGCTTAGGACGCCAGGTTCTCATCCTGGTAATTCGGGTTCGAATCCCGGTGGGGTCACCACGCTTGACTTTTTGGACGTAAAGTCGTTGATTAACGCAAAAGCGGGGGATAATCTGGGGTTCGAAAAGCCGGTTAAGAGACAGGTATCCCTTAAAACCCCTTTCACTTGGTACCGCATTTGGAGAAGACGGAAAACGGTATATAAAGGTGAACTACTGTATAAAATAGATAAGATTAATAGCTATATGTAAATTATGTTAAAAATCAGTATTGTAGGATTTGGCAGATTTGGAAAAACTCTTTATCGTCTCATTAAGGATGATTTTGCCATCATGCTTTATGATACAAACCAGAAAGTATTTACTCACACCGAGTTGGCAAAAAATACAGTCACTGCAAAAGATTTAAGTGCAGTCTATAAAAGTGATGTAGTTTTCTTTGCTGTCCCAATTTCTGCGTTTGAACAAGTAATTAATTCTCATAAGAAATACTTTCGAGATAACCATGTTCTTATCGATGTTTTATCGGTAAAACAGCACCCTGCTAAAATCTTTCACAAATATCTCAAAGATAGTAAAACTCAAGCGTTACTTACACACCCCATGTTTGGTCCGGACAGTAGCAAGGATGGGTTCAAAGGGTTGCCGATGATACTTGATAAATATAAAACAAATGACAGTACCTACGGCTTCTGGAAAGAATATTTTGAAAGCAAAAAGTTAAGAGTCATAGAAATGACGGCGCGGCAACACGATGAAATTGCTGCCAATACCCAGGGGTTGACTCATTTTATCGGTCGCCTACTTGATACGTATGGTTTTCAAAGTTCAAGTATTGATTCGCTGGGCACTAAAAAACTTTTAGAAGTAAAAGATCAAACCTGCAATGATACATGGCAGTTATTCAATGATTTGCAGCAATACAACCAACACACGAAGCGAATGCACCTAAAATTAGGTATTGCTTACGACAAGTTATATAACAAACTATTACCCAAGCAAGTTAGCGTTGACTATATTACTTTTGGAATTCAAGGAGGCAAGGGAAGTTTCAATGAGGAAGCGATTCGTTATTTCTTAAAAAGAACCGGACCATCAAAGTATAAGATTAAATACCTTTACACATCGGGAAATGTATTGAGAGCGCTACATGAAGGGAAAATAGATCGAGGGCAATTTGCTATACACAACTCCGTAGGTGGAATCGTTGAAGAAAGCATAAAGGCAATGGCGATGTACAAATTTAAGATAGTTGAACAATTCGCCATAAAGATTTCTCATGCCCTAATGATAAGAAGTGATGCCGATATTAATGAGGTAACAAACATTATGTCACATCCCCAGGTGTTCGCTCAATGCAAAAAATCTCTTTCAGAAAAGTATCCGAACTTTAAACCTGTTTCAGGAAAGGGAAAGCTAATTGACCATGCATTAGTGGCAAAATATTTGTCCGAGAAAAAATTAGATAAGAATATCGCAACAATGGGAAGTAAGGTTTTGGCACAAATATACGATTTAAAAATTATTGAAGATAATCTCCAAGATGCAAAAGAAAACTACACTAGTTTCTTAATAGTCGAGAGAATTTAAGTTATCACGATGGGAGGGGAGAACTATACCGACCAACCATCAAAACATAAATTGAGTGGAAATCCCAGGCTTGTCGATTGCGCACCGGGTAAATGGTGAGTTCACCGAACCATCCCGGTTGGGTCACATTTAGAGATTCCGCGAGTTTGACCGATCTTGTACTCCACATACCCCGCCCGCACAGAGCTCAATGGAACCCTTTTTATATCCCATCAGTCAGCTGCCGGGGTGTTAATTGGTCGACTAAACTCGTTCTTTCTAAGATGTTAAAACTAATAGCTCTTATAAGTTAAAGTTTCTTGACGTAGCTTCATGTATTCATCGAATAGTTCTTTCCTAGAGAGGAGGTCAGCAGCACTCAAACCTCTAAATTTGTAGTTAATAAGATAATAGTAATGGATCAGTTGATTGATGTCTACGGTATAGCGAACATCGGGCTGCCCTTGGAAACCTTCAAAGACCAGCCATTGGCCGTCAACATTTACAACGGTGGCTCGCGAGATGATGAGATTCCCGTCAAAGTCCTTCGCCCCATATTTATTAACCAACTCAACTTGGATAAAGTTATCCAATTTTAGGAATCGTTTATCTCCGGGAAGGAACAAAACATCCGAATTATACAAGGCTTTTAGCCCGGGAACGATAAGAGCTGAAGCAATCTCATACATTCCCTGCTCGTCCAATTCGTCGGCCGAAACCAACTGTTCGAGTCTTTTAAAGTTAACACGATGTAGATTATCTACGACCAAGGTCGGCTTCTGGCTAGTCAACCAGCCTGGTTTAATATCAACATTTCCGTTCTTGATGTCGATAGTAAACTTAGCATCTCCTGCGTCACGAACCCGAATAAGCAGATATTCATCTAACTGTTGAAACCACGAGAATTTCCGAGCTTGTTTTTCGATCCTTTTTAAGGTGTCGAATATTTCTTGCTGTACGGGGGAGTCAGTCGTCGTTTTCCCTTGGTCATATGCAACAGCAACCCGGCTGAAAGAACTTACATATCTGTCTTGACTGCGAAGGATAAGTATCAGGGATGCACCAATCAAAGTTCCGAGAAGAAAAATAGCGGTTCGTGTCAGGAAAAATGGGGGCGTGAAATTTTTACGAATCATGGCTAAGTAACACAGAATTATGAAGAGGCATTAATGGGAGAAGAGACGGCTTGTCCGATATCCTCGTCACTCCAGCCCTTAGATTTTAGCATCTCTTTTATTTGTGAATCGGAATAACCAGATCTCCTTGATTGGTCTACATAGGTGGTTAGTGCGGATTGGTCGGGAGGAATCGACGGCTCGTTTTTAGAATTCTTTTGGTACTTTGAATGAATATTATTTATTAATGAGAGGAATATACTTCCGGTTATACCCCATATTACAAGCCAGAATATCAATCCTACTCCAAGCGTGCAGACGGCGGACCATATGTAAATTTGGAAGGCATTTATTAACCCGCCCGATAACAGCGCTAAAAGTGTGGTCATGGCTAAGAATCCGACAACTATCTCTGTGAACCTTTTCATAATTTGTTATCCAAAACTATTTCCCAATAACGGATAAAAGCAATGACTAAAGCAAGATACATAGGGACGGCAAAAGCAACCTCGATAGGGATATGCGTTACCGGAGTTATAAAACCTGAAAAGTTAGCAGTGGCACTCGGCCCATAAACACGGTAACCATGGATCATCAACCAGGATTCTAGAGGATAAGTTATCAAGCTACCTATAAGTAAATAAAGTGCAAAGCGCCACTTTAAATCAAAATGCAGGAAAAATCGCTCAACTAAATTGACCGCTAACCAGATAATAATAATCCAGGCGCCGCTGATAAGGATGCTGATATCGCGATAAATATATGACCAGGAGGGAAGATTAACATTTACTACCATCGGCTCAATCATCATTTCGAAGAAAAACACGCCTATCAGTGCAATTGTTAGGTTCCGGACCCACGGCGTTTTCTTGATAGGGACAATAGGCCTTTTTTCCAGATAAAAAGTCCAATATTTGTAAAAGGCAATCACTAAAGACATAAAGACAGGTACATAATAAAGAGCTTCTATGGGGACACCGAACACCATAAGTCCTATGACAGTATGCAAAACCTCAGGAGAATAAGTCCTTATTCCGATGTTTACGAGTACAATCTCTGCCAGAAAAACCGCCGGAGTTAGAATTATCAGGTAGATAAAAAATCGCCACCTGCTTGGCAGCCTCTTACAAAAATGATCCACCAAGACAACTGTAGACAAGATAGCAGTTGTCCAGGCAAGATTAAGTATCCAGCTGACATCTTTATAAATATATGCCCACCAACCAAGATGTGAACTGTTCCACATAGGGGCAGTAAAAATCTCGAAGACACCGATTCCCAGAGCTATTATTAAAAAATGCACCAGGATACGTTTCTGATATCTTCTTAAAACCGCGAAAGAAAAAAGGGCGGCAATTATAACGAGAATTTGAAAGCCGAGAGTTAGAAGAGTTGGGGTTTTGTCACAATTACAAGCAGCGAGGTTGTTAAAAGATTCCGGCAAGAAGGGCATCTGGTTTTACGATAAAACTTTTTTCAGGGTTTTGCAACTCCTCCATCTCTTAAATTCTGGTCTTTAATTTTGCAACCTCCCCATTTCGCTTGTTTAAAATCCGGAAGAGACGACAAGTAGTCCCAAATTTGAAAAAGAGGTGTCTTGCGGACATTACCGAAGACAGTGTGGTTAAAGTCACAGGAAGAAACATCACCGTACGGCGACACATAAAAAGAACTGGTACCGCAAGCGCAGCCGACGCTCCGATGACTAGTGGAATAAGCCCAGACCAGTACCCCCGGATATGAAGGATCGTCGTTGTATTTTTTACTGGCAGTAATGAGATCCTCCACCCAATCATTATTTATTAAGTCTTTTCGGGATTTATACCTGCCGGTAGGCATAGCATCAAAGACTAAAACTTCATGTACCCCAATCTTTTTGGCCAATTCAACCAGCCGGTCAAATTCACCTCGGGTAAAGGAATCCGGAGTTAGTGTGCATGAAAGTCCGGTTGATAACCCAAGAGTCTTGGCCGTACATATACTCTCGATTGCTTTATTAAATAAACCTGGTACTTTACGAAAACGGTCATGAGTTTGAGGATCTGCAGAGTCTATACTAACGTACACACTGTCTAGTCCCGCCTTTTTAATTTCCGGAGCGCGTTCTTTGAGCAAGAACCCATTGGTAAAGAGCACGGTTGTCGAAAGATCCTTGTCCACTGAACGGATAAGTTCATTTAAGTCCTGTCGGAGTAGTGGTTCCCCCCCAACAAAATTAATTACTGACACGCCTAATTCCTGGGCATCAGCAATGACCTTCTTGGCTTCGCCTGTTGAAAGGACCTGTTTCTTTCTGCTAAAAACGCTGTCATAAAAACTGCAATGTTCACACGAAGCGTTGCACCGATCATCTACGGCAAAACTTAGCATATTGGGGAGATTTTTATTCTGAATCGAGCGATATATGATACGGGCAAAAAGGTTTGCGGAAGGTTTACTGAAAAGCGCGGGCGATGAAAGGGAATAAATCGGATACCCGTCTCTAAAGTGGATTACTTTACAATGGTTCAGATAGATCTTGTACAGCCGTTCTGTATAATCATATGTATATCCAAGTGTTCGTCCGGCAAGGAAAAGTTTAAGGCGGAGAGAGGAAAAATATTTGTTCATCTGCGGCAACAGTATTTTACTATGATCAGAGTTGTTTTACACTGAAAGACAAGAAACCTAAATTAATGTCTACAACCCCCATCCCTCTAAGGCTCATTGTTTACTTAAAAGAAAGATTTCCACCAATAGAGATGGGGCTTTTAGCCGCAATATTCGGAATTAACATAAGTCAGACAAGATCGTGGGGCACCATAGTTGCAACCAGCGTGATGCTTTTCTTATTTTTGTTAGAACTGAGATTTTTAGATGAATTTAAAGACGCCGCCCACGACATAAAATATTATCCTCAAAGACCAGTCCCTCGTGGTCTTGTCACCCTAAAGGAAGTCTCATATTTAGTCCAGAGTACGATTCTGGCCCAAGCTATTGTTGGTATTTTAACCGGACTTTCTATTTACTGGATGATGGCAACTCAGCTATACGTTTTTTTGATGTTTAAAGAATTCTTTGCAAGAGATTGGCTAAGATCTCATTTCACGCTTTACATCATCTCTCACGAGCTTGTGACAATTCCGTTATTCTTCTTTCTCGTTTCAATTACTTACGAACCGAAATTGTCTCCAGACAACTACAATTTACTATTGAGGATGATCCTCTTTACTACCTCTTTCTTTTCGCTTGAGGTGATCAGAAAATTCCGTCCACCCGAAGAGGAGGTTGAATCACGAGATACATATACAGCCCAATACGGAGTACGTGGAGCCAGCATTTTGCTAGGTTTCATCTTGTTGTTAGTCGGACTAACTAGCTTCTTGCTAACAAGATCGGCGCTAACAGTTATATGGTTTGCCGTCCTGCTTTTCGTTTTTGCCTATTTAAGCCTAAGGTTTATCAGACATCCCCACTCAACAGTGGTTAAGAGATTATTTCCTCTGACCGTTATGTTTGTCTTTTCCGCACTACTTATTACGGCCAAAGGAGGTTCATTCTAGCTTTAACAACAATGGTTTGGATATTCGATAACTCAAATTTGAACGAAAGTTATTCGGGGATTACGACTCCTCTCACCTTTTCTTTCGCCCGCCGTGTTTATAGGGGTGTTTACGTTGAGTTCTGTAAATTTATGGGAGTTTCTGACCAAATTATTAGCAAAAACTCTGATATTTTTGAACATATGCTCGAGTTTATCGGCGGCCGGATGTATTACAACTTAACAAATTGGCACCGGATGGTTGCCTTTCTCCCAGCCTATAAACTAAATGGGGTTTTTATGGAAGAGATGCTGGGAATAGACAAAGAATTAAGGGGAAAGGTGAAGGCTCCCTTGCAAGAGAGCAAATCTCTCCAGGCATGGATAAATGTTGCCTATTTATTTTTTAGAATCATGATCATTTTTTTATTTATGAAACTGTTTGTTGGTCGCTTTGATCACAACTTCGATAAAAAATATGGCAAACTGAAAGGTCAAATAGTCGATGGGGTGCCGATGAGGATGGGACTGCCCGAATTGCTTTCTTGGTATCAAGCTGCCGAAGCAGAAATGACCCACGACTTCAAGACCCCCATTGCTAACGATTTCGCCGTTATGGTAAGTGTTGGCATATTACGAAGATTGATAACAAAATCGGAGGGGGAAGAAGAACAATTAATAAGCAAAATAATCTCTGAAGGCCCCGGCTTAAAAAGCTCCGAGCCTGGCAGGGAATTTGGTAAGATTATCACCTCCATCAAGAGAAATCCTGGTTTCTACAATCTTTTCGCCAAAAACAGTGTGTCAGTGATTAAGCGAAGGCTGGCCAAAGAAATACAATTCAAAGAATTAAGAAACCAAATCAAACAGTACATCGAAAAGTTTGGCCAAAGAGTTCCCGGAGAGCTTAAGCTGGAATCGCTCAGTTTTCAGAACGACCCGACCGTTTTATTTAACTTACTCAAAGGAAACTTAGAAAGAGATGGAAATAACGCCAAGGGGAGAAAAAACGAAGTTAATGAGAACGATATTAGAAAAAAACTCCTTCGCCTATCCGTCCCTAATCGATTATTGATTAATCTGGTAAAAAGGTGGGCAGTCAAATCCATTGCTTACCGAGAGGATACGCGATTTAAACGGACTTTGGTCTTTGGCGTAGCAAGGGACATCTTTTTAGCAATAGGCGAGAAACTTTGCCAAAAGGGGTGTTTGAAAAATAAACGAGATATCTTTTGGTTAACCATTGAAGATCTGGAAAATTACAGTTCAATTAGCACTCGATACAACTCTCTAACCGAAAAGAGGAAGAAGGACTCCGTCTATTTTAATAGGTTATACCTGCCCAAAAGGATTGTTTCCCCGACGAGAGATGTCGATTTACTAAGAATTGCGATAAGAAACAATTCCCCGAAACCAATCAGATCGGCTAAAAATTTATTGTTAGGCAACGTCATCTGTACCGGAGGCCAAGCATATTTAAAAGGCAGATCAATGGTCGTGCGGAATTTTGATCCAAGGCTTAATTTCCAAGGGAAAATTCTTATCACTCCACAAACTGACCCCGGGTGGACGGTGATTTTCCCCTCTCTTTTAGGATTAATTGTTGAAAGGGGAGGACTCCTTTCTCACGCGGCGATAGTTGCCAGGGAATTCAACTTACCGTGTATCATAAAAGTAGAAAACGCTGTCCAAACGATTCCCAACGATACTGATCTTTCTCTTAATCTGAAGACTGGAGAGATTGTATGGAAATGACTCTGGCTACTTCGGTTAGTTTATTGGCCGCAGCCGTTGGATGGCTAGCCGTTGTCTTTCTTTGGACGAGCAATATCTACATTTCTTTTTCAGTTGCCATCCTTGCTTTTATTCTCGACTCGCTCGATGGCTATATCGCCCGAAAGTACCATCAGGAATCTGAACTAGGCAAGTTGGTTGATAGTTTTGCTGATTTAATAATTTATCTTGTTTGGCCACTTCTGGTTCTCTTTTACTACTTTAATTTAAGAGACCCCTTGTCACTTGTGGTTCAATTAATCTTTTTGGCCTCCGGGATCTTTCGTCTGGCTCGTTTTTGTCTCGTCGGATATAAACATAGAGGAGGAAATAGTGGGTATCCGGGCTTACCCGTGGTCTTTAGCCACTTTAACATTCTGATTCTACTTTTAGTAGAAACAACGCCAATTATTAGGTTTTGGCTGGCGACTGTCCTGTTTGGATTCCAGAGCCTTCTTATGATCGGAAGTTTCTATTTCCCTAAACCAAAAACATTACCACTAATTATATTGTTGTTAGTTGTCTTCACATCACTACTTATAAAAGGATTGAATTATGGATGAAAAAATAACTGACCGAGAATTAAGAGAGATTTCACAAATTTCGCTGGCGGATCCACATCTCTCTTTTCGTCCACTATCATTATTAAAACAGTCTGCAGAAAAAGGACACTTGCTAACAATTCGAAGGAGGAGAGCTCTCATGGGATGGATGGAGTGTTTTCCACTCCTGCGAGATTATTGGAGCGTATCAAGCCTCTACATCCGGCCTTCATATCGAGGTAAGAGAATAGGGATAAATCTACTCCTCCACGCCCTCAGGTCAGTTGAAAATAAATACGTCTACGCCGCCACGGCAAACCCGAGACTAAAAAGGGAATTACTTGGTAGAGGGTTTAGAAGAGTTTCTCTAAGAGAGATCCCCATTCCCGTCCTTTTCTCTTTGGTTATAAAGCGCTATTCCGATCCGCGAACGTGGAATAAACTTTTGGGGAAAACCTTCCAAAGTCTACAGCATTTTTGGCGAATGCCACAAAAATGATATGGGCGTACTCTTTGTTTTTATAGGTATTTTTATTATCACCGAAATTTTGTATCGAAAAGGAATTTCGGCTGAAATTACGCGAAAGATCGCTCATGTGTTTTCAGCATTAGTAATTATTTTCCTCCCGCTGTTATTAACCCTGAATGAAGCGATTTGGATGGGACTAGGTTATTTCCTTTTCTTCTTCTTGGCAGAGAAAAGGCGTTGGCTCCCAAGTATTACTTGTGTACAGAGGAAAACAAATGGCAGTTTTTTTTATCCTCTGGGAGTAACAATAGCAGCTGTTGTGGGTTGGGACAAATCAGTAGTCTTTCAGTTTGCCGTACTCGTTCTGGGTATTGCTGATACAGCCGCATGGCTGGTTGGAAGTTTAGCCAAATCGGGTCAGTCAAAAACCCTAAAAGGGAGCGCTGCGTTTTTTATAGTAACTTTTGTACTCTCTGTTTTCTTTGGGCTTTTACTATCGAAGGTTGATATCCTGTTTTTGTCTAAATCGCTTACACTCTCGGCCTTATTGACAATAATTGAAGCGCTTGCTCGAGGAGGAAGTGACAATCTATTTTTACCGGCCTTTGCGGCTATTTTCGGGTTAGTAATTTTCTAAGAAGAAGAGGTCTGTCAAGCTTCTTTTTGTAACCACCCACATATAGTATCGCATCAATAGAGACATGAAATCCGCTCCCCATGGTAAACAAGATGATTCCAGTACTAATTGGGATATTTGAGATAAGGAGTGCTACGATAACCGCCGTTGCGACAGAATCAACCTGCTCCAATAGATAGAAAAATACACCCTTAGCTCCTCCTACCTGCTGAGATGGAGCAATGTCAAATCTTCTTTTAAGAAAACTTGTTGGTAATTCGCCAATCGAGTAACCAAGTCCCAGTAGTGCTCCGATTAGCCACGAGGGAACATAAAATACTACATTTGGGGTAGAAAGGAGTGGATATGTGAGGTATGTGACGAGAGATGCCCCAACAATTGTCACGACAAAACCGCGAAATGTTTTTGTCGGCCCAAAGATTCTTTCTCCATTAATAGTGCCTCCGAAATCCACGGGAAAAGTCAGAGACTGCCAGAGATTCCTTTTTATAACAACAAAGTGGTGGAACACTGAAGTCAGGAGTAGGGGAAAGATAAAGAGAGCGATAACCTTAAGGAAATCTGCGAACATGTTCAAGCAGGGGTAGCTGTTACCTTCATAATTTTACAATATTTAGGATCAATTTTGAAACATCAAAGCAGTCTCAAAAATTGAAGAATTATGTGACTGGGGTAGTTTTGTTTCGGCGGCTTCGCCGCCCCCGCCCCTTTTGTTTGGGTGGGCGGGTTGATATGGAATTAGAAAAGACTTCATTTTTCTTGTCTTTTCAGCTACAGTGCAAAGACTACCTAAACCTATTGACTTGATCAACTAGGGCATCGACTTCCCCATGTGTAGTTGCCCATGAAGTAACCCAGCGAGTAAAGAAGGGATTTTCTCGGTACTTCGCAAGAGATAGGTCATTCGTTTCCTGATAATAGATAAAATTGTCGTTCAGTTTTTCTTCCAAGCCTTCAGGTATTATGCTCCAAAGGAGATTAGTCTCAACCGGTAAAACAAATTCCACATTTTTGCTATCCCGCAGAGATGTGTAAAGTCTCTCCGCCATATTATTCGCTTGATGAGCGTTTGCAACCCAGAGGTCGTTTTCAAGCAAGGCATTAACCGAAGCGGCATACGTTCGGCTGGGTGCCACATCTTGTCCGATTTGTTTAAAGACAAAATCCGCCTCGGTAAAAAAATTCTCATTCAAAATTACTAGTACATCAGCCAAACCTCCGTTTTTGATACCACCCCAAGTTAGCATGTCTGCGCCAATCTCGGAAGTCCAACTAGCCAAATCCGTTTCCAGTTTATCAGCCGCTTGAGCCAGTCTGGCACCGTCGACAAATAATCTGATGTCATGTTTATGACAATATTTCCCTAATTCTTTAAGCTCATCATTTCTCCACAATATACCCATTTCCGTCGGTTGAGTAACAAAAACTACTTTTGGCTGGGAATAAATATTTTCCACAGGTCTTTTTGCAAGTAGTCTATCCACGTCCTGTAAGGAAATCTTACCGTCCGCCGTTGGCAGTAATTCGATACTGCAACCGGCGAAACGTTGCAAAGCACCGGTTTCGTAGGTATGAATGTGGCCCGTTTCGGCGCAGATTACCGATTGCCAAGGTTTAAGCATCATCGCCAGCCCGGTTACGTTCGCCGCACTTCCAGAAGAAAACATTAATGACTTTACCGTCCGGCCAAAGAGGCGGTTGAAATTCTCTTCCATTAATTTAGTCTCTTCATCCCCGCGATAACCGCCATCTTTATAGGAATTAACTCTGCTGATCGCCTCGACTACTTTCGAGTGTAAACCGGCATTAGGTTCTCCAGCAAAAAAGATCTTCCTGTTCATGTATCTACTTTAACATAAAACTAAATCCCACCACGTAAATCCATGTTTAGCAATCTAGCACCCAGACAGATTATTAAATTAAACTGAGCATCAACTTGGCGAAAAACGAATGTACCGGGTTATGCGAGGAGAATGTAGGGGAAGATGCTTCGAGAACGGCAAACCAGCACCTCTTTTATTCAAATTAGTTAGCAGAGGTAGCAGTTCGTGTTTCTCGCACTCTTTGAAGTTTGGTCAGAAGCCTCTTCCTAAGCCTTAATGATTTCGGGGTCACTTCTAAAAGTTCATCGTTGCCGATAATATCTAAGTACTGTTCGAGCGAGAGAGTCAGAGGAGGATTGAGTTGGACGGCGACCTCGGCCGTGGCATTGTGAACATTGCTCAACTTTTTGATCTTACAGAGATTGACCTCAATGTCTTCCTGTTTTTTGTTAAGCCCGACAATCATGCCCTCATAGATAGCTGTCCCGGGAGGGATAAGGATTTCCCCTCGTTGTTCGGCAGACTCAATCGCATAAGCGGTCGCCATCCCTGATTCAAAAGAAATAAGTGAACCTCGGGTATGCTGCTCAATGACGGGAACGGCGGGGAGGTAACCGATAAAGCGTGAGGCCAGCAGGCACTGACCACGGGTTTGAGTAAGCAAAGTATTTCGAAGGCCAAGCATATTTCGACTAGAAGCTTCATAAACAATGCGAGAGACATCCCGGGTATCGGTGTGCATATCAACCATCTTAGCGCCACGGTTACCCATTTCCTCAATGATGATGCCGGAGAAATCTTTGGCGATCTCCAAAATCACTTCCTCAAATGGCTCCAATATCTTGCCATTTTCTTCCTTCAAAATAACTTCAGGTTTTCCCACCTGTAGCTCGTACCCTTCTCGGCGGAGATTCTCGATAAAAATTGCTAGATGGAGTTCACCCCTGCCAGACACGATAAATCCGGTGCCACCTGGATTGGAATCAATAAAAAGTCCGATGTTTGTTCTTTTCTCTCTAAGGAGCCGTTCTTCCAGTTGGCGAGCGGTGTAGAATTTCCCTTCACGTCCGGCAAAAGGTGAAGAATTTGGCGACAGATGAATTTTTAAGGTTGGTTCAGACAGATAGATCGTTGGTAACGGCAAAAGGTCGGATAAATCACAGATCGTTTGGCCAATAATCGCCTCCGGTAAGCCGGTGAGGGCAATAATGTCTCCCGGAGTACTTTCCGAAACTTCAGTTCGCGACAAACCGGTATGAGTAAAAATATTTGCCACTTTATTCTGTTGAACTATACCTGTCTTACCGACGAGAGCGACCGTCTGGCCAACCCTCGCGATCCCTTGGGTTACTTTTCCAATGGCATAGGTCCCCTTATAAGAGTCAAAATCTAAATTAGACACGAGCATCTTAAAGGGAAGGTCAGGTTTAACTTGAGGTTGGGGAACTTCTTGCATAATTGCCTCAAAGAGTGGTCCAAGGTCGCCCTCAATGTTTAGATTTTTCGGTAATTCATTGAAAGCCTTTCCTTCACGACTAATGCTATATAAAACCGGGAACCGGAGATGCTCTTCGTCTGTCGCCAGTTTTAGAAAAAGCTCTTCAGTTTCCCTTAACACCTCTTCTGGCCTGGCATCTTTTCGATCAATCTTATTTATGACGACGATTATTTTCAGATGTTGCTTTAGGGCTTTCTCAAGCACAAAAGTTGTTTGAGGAAGAGGCCCCTCAGCCGCATCAATTAAAAGAACTGCTCCCTCTGCCATGTTGATGACTCTCTCCACCTCACCGCTAAAATCGGCGTGTCCTGGTGTGTCTATGATATTTATTTTTATATCTTTATATTTAATGCTGGCAACCTTGGCCAAGATAGTAATCCCTTTTTCGCGCTCCAGCTCATTTCGATCCAGAATAGTAGTCTGAGACATTTCTGCTTGGTTTTCGCGAAATGTATGGGTCTGCTTAAGCATCCCATCTACAAGAGTCGTTTTTCCATGATCGACATGGGCGATAATGGCAATATTTCTGATTTCCATAAAAAATCCCGCACCAATTCAGCGGGCAATGGGATTTTAACATTTTTTCTCAAAAAGGTCTTGACATCATATTCCAAAAGAGCTATGATCGCCTTCGTTTTCTGCTCAACAACCCACGCACTCACCTTGCGGTGAGTGTTTTATTTTGGCCCTTTAAGGAGCAGGAAGGGCCTTAATTTTTAATCAGGAGGCAACTTCATTAGCCCGATATTAAGGAGTTAATCTGAAGTAGATCCCCTTATATGAATCACAACGTTTCTATCAAATTGACCGTGGATGGTCTGTTAAAACTCAAGGACGAACTCCAAAGCCTGGAAGAGGTTAAGCGTCCACGTGCGGTAGACCGATTGGCTCAGGCGCGATCGATGGGGGATTTGGCCGAAAATAACGACTATATCCAAGCCAAGGAAGAGCTGGGGATGATGGACGGAAGGATAAGCGAACTTAAGGAAATCGTTGCCCGGGCAGAGGTGGTAACTACTAGCGTTAGCTCAAATGGAAAGGTTTCTATCGGTAGCACCGTAACTGTGAGTGTGGATGGGAAGAAACACGAATTCTATATCGTCGGGGAATGGGAGGCAGATCCTGTAAATCGGAAAATATCTCACCAATCCCCTTTAGGTCAGGCACTTATCGGAAAGGCTGTAGGAGAGATGGTGGAGTTTGATGCACCGGTAGGGAAAGTAAAGTACAAGATTGTGTCGGTCGTATAGAGCGGTAGGTTGTTTAAATAGCTTCATTTTGTGCTACACTCCAGTTAATGGCGAACCAGAGCTTAGAAAATATTCGTAAAGACCGACTCGACAAATTGGAGAAACTCAAGCTTTTGGGAGTTAATCCTTACCCTTCAAAGTATTCAAGACCTCGTGTTCCAATTGCTATGACCCGAGATCAGATGGGTAGGGAAGTTTCTGCAGTAGGTAGACTGTGGTCACTTCGTGAGCATGGAAATATAGTTTTTGCTGACCTTAAAGATTCTTCAGGTAAGATTCAGCTTTTCTTCCAAAGAAATAATCTTAAGGACAGTTTCGGGATACTGAAGGCCCTTGATGCGGGGGACTTTATCGGAGTAAGCGGCACGGTGATAAAAACCGATGCTGGTGAAACTACTATAGATGTAACCTCTTTTGAAGTCTTAGGAAAATCGCTCAGGCCCATGCCAAATAGTTGGGAAGGATTAAAGGACACGGAGATTCGTTATCGTAAAAGGTATTTGGATATGAATATTAATCCTGAGGTATATCAGAGATTTTTACGTCGTTCAAGGTTTTGGGATGCTCATCGTGAATTTTTCAAGAAAAACGGGTTTGTGGAGATAAATATTCCCGTGTTGGAGCAAATTCCCGGTGGTGGTGACGCTAAGCCGTTTGTAACTCACATGGATGCAATTGACCAGGATTTTTATCTTCGCATCTCTCAGGAGTTATATCTTAAGCGTTTGATAGGCGGTGGATACGAGAAAGTATATGAAATTGGTCCACGCTTTAGAAATGAAGGTCTCTCTGATGAACATTTACCAGAACATATCGCAATGGAGTGTTACTGGGCGTATGCGGATTGGAAGGATGGCATGAAATTCATTCATGACATGTTTGACTTTGTTATCAAGGTGGTTTATGGCGATAAAAAGGTGTTTGATATCAGGGGTTTTAAAGTCGATTTCGGTAAGGAATGGGAGCTTATTGACTTTGGCCAGGTTATGAAGAAAAAGTACGACTTAGATGTTTATAATACGCCACTCTCTAAATTAGTAGAGGCCCTCAGTCAGCAAAGAATTCTCTTTGAGCCAAATATTAATGTACCTCGTGCGGTTGACCTTCTTTGGAAAAATATTCGGAAGGATATCGCTGGTCCGGCTTGGTTGATTAATCATCCGAAATTTCTTTCGCCACTGCAAAAACCAAATATTGCCAATCCGGATATGGTTGAAAGAATTCAGTGGATTGTCGCTGGTAGCGAATTGGGTAATGGATGGTCAGAAGTAAATGACCCAATAGACCAGTTTGAGCGCTTCTCTGAACAACAGCGCCTCAGAGATGCGGGTGACCAAGAGGCTCAGTGGCTAGATACTGATTACGTAGAAATGCTTGAGTACGGTATGCCGCCAACTTTTGGCTGGGGCTCTTCTGAGAGGGTTTTTTGGTTTTTGGAAAATGTATCTGCTAGAGAAGGTGTACCCTTCCCTCAATTGCGTTCGGAAGTTAATACTAAGGCCAAGCAAGATTTTAGCCAGAAAATGGTTATTGTTATTGATCAAGATCTTCCCTCTTGGCAAGTTATGAACACTTCAGGTCACTTGGCAGCTTTCTTGGGAAATAAGATGAAGGCGCCATTTGATACGGGCAAATTTTTCCTGACGAAAGATGAAGTGCCATTACCGAGAAATTCTCAATACGCCGTGATTACGCTTTCAGCAAAAAAAGTTGAACTTAAAAAGCTTTTGGCCGATGTTCAGAAATCTGGGCTTTTGTATTTGGCTTATATACCCGAAATGATGCAGACAACAGACGATAAGAAACTAGAGAACATAGTTAAATTAAAAGATCTTGATGACATAGAGGTTGTCGGGGTGAGCATATTTGGACCAGTCGAAAAGGTTGAGCAGCTTACTTCAAAATTTACACTTTGGGGAGGCGGGAAATGACCATTACTCGTCAACAGGCTTGGGATTTGCTTTGTCAAAAAATGCAAAGCCAGAACTTAAGACGACACTGTTTGTCGGTTGAAGCGGTAATGAGGTCTTTGGCTAAAAAATTTGGCGGTGATGAGGAAAAATGGGGGATCGTAGGGCTTTTGCACGACGGAGATTATGAGCAAACAAAGGAGGATATGAATGCCCATTCCAAGGTTATGGCTCAGTGGGTCCAGGAGATGGGTGAGACTGATCAGGAATTGCTCGATGGAATTAGATCCCATGGGGCCTCGCATCTTAGCCAGGAGCCAAATGGTAGCTTACAATGGTCTTTGTTCTGTTGCGATGAGCTGACAGGGTTAATCGTTGCCACGGCCTTGGTTCAGCCAAATAAAAAATTAGCCGAGGTTGATGTGGATTCAGTTATGAAGAAGTTTAAAGTTAAAGCATTTGCGGCCGGCGCTAAGCGGGAAGACATTGGGCAGTGTGAGGAAAAGTTGGGAATACCACTTCCGGAGTTTGTAGATATCGCCCTTAAGGCGATGCAAGGGATTGCGCCGGAGATAGGGTTGTAGTATCATTTCAATAACAGCGTTTTAGATAGCTTCCAACTATCGAAGCTGACCGGAGAACCGGTACGGGTAAGCCCGTGATAGCAGGAATTAAGACCCAACGTCAGATGGCACAGCCCGTTAAAGGCTCTGGCAACCAAGGGTCTTTTTTGTTTTATTGGACTGATCGTACTTATCCTTTTATACTCTTATCTTAGATATGATTGACATAAAACTAATTCGAGAAAAACCAGACTTAGTTAAGCAAGGTGTCCAGAAGAAAGGATATGATGCCGGGCTTGTGGACGAAGTTATTCGGTTGGATAAAAGCTATCGCGAAATGCTAGGCAAGATAGAAACATTACGAGCCAGGAGAAATAAATTAACAAAGGACCAAGTAAAAGAGGGAAAGGAGATAAAAGATCAATTAAAGAAATTAGAAACTGAGGCGAGTGATGTCAAAGATAATCTGGATGAGAACTTAAACAGAGTACCCAATCCCCCACTTGATAGCGTTCCGATGGGGGAGGGCGAAAAAGATAATGTCGAAATACGCCGTTGGGGGACTCCTGGTCAATTTGACTTCAAACCAAAGGACCACCTGGAGTTAGGTAAGACTTTAAATATTTTGGACTTTGAAGCTGGCGCAAAAGTCAGCGGTTCGCAATTCTATTTTTTGTATAACGAGGGGGCATTACTAGAATTAGCATTAGTGCAATATGCCTTAACCCTTTTGGCGGCTGAGGGGTTTATGCCTGTTATCACTCCTGATTTAGCCAAAGCACGCTTTTATCTTGGGACAGGCTATTCACCAAAGGGCAATGAGGCCCAGACGTACACACTGGATGGCGAAGATTTAGGGCTGATTGCGACGGCCGAAGTAACGTTGGCTGGAAAACATGCCGATGAAGTAATTCCGCAGGATCGACTTCCTTTGAAATATATTGGCTATTCCCATTGCTTTAGGAAAGAGGCGGGAGCATACGGAAAATATTCCAAGGGGATGTACCGGGTTCATCAGTTTACGAAAGCTGAGATGTTTATCTATTGTCGACCGGAGGAGTCTAATAAGATGCATGAATATATTCTTTCGATGGAAGAGAAGATATATCAATCCTTGGGAATCCCCTATCGAGTTTTGGAAATGTGTACCGGAGACTTAGGTGCGATGGCAGCCAGGAAATTTGATATTGAGGCTTGGATGCCAGGCCGAGGAGACTACGGTGAGGTAACCTCAACCTCCAACTGCACGGACTATCAGGCGAGGAATTTAAATATTAGATCTAAGAAAAAGAATGGTGAGGTCGAATATCTACATATGTTAAACGGAACGGCGATTGCGACATCGCGTACTCCCCTGGCAATTTTGGAAAATTATCAAAACGCTGACGGATCGGTAACTATTCCGGAAGTGCTTCGGCCATACTTGGGAAAGGACAAGATAATCCCTAAAGTGTAAAATTAGTTTTGGATGTCCAAAAACCCCGCGCTTAAACTTCCAAAAGTGTCCCTGTCATATTTTAGGCAGGTTTTTTTTGTTTTCAAGGAGGTCATCCGGATTGCCTGGAAAGTTAACCCCCGGCTTATTGCCTCTGATTTAATTTTAAATTCTCTCTGGGGCTTAACGAGTCTGCCGACTCTGTATCTAGGAAAACTGGTTATTGATGCGGTTATCCACGGAATATCTGCACAGGATAAAACAACTGCTATAGGAAATATTGCATTTTATTTGTTTCTAACGGCGTTAGTTGGTCTCGTAAGACGAATAATTACTAGGACGCTTAGCGTAATCGAATCTAATATATCGAGTCGGATGACTGCTAAGGTTGATGTTTTGCTGGGTGAGAAAATGTCGCAGTTGGATATCCCGACAATAGAAGATCCGGAATTTAAAAACCGCTTTGATAAAGTTGAGAGACAGAGCGGGCAAAGGCTTTGGAACTTAATTAATCCAATTTCTGATGTACCTAGTGCAATTTTTGGCATAGCTTCTTCGCTGATTCTTCTTCTTAGCTTTAATCCGATTGTTCTATTGATCATAGTTGTACTTTCTTTACCGAACATTTTAGTGAATGCACGTTATATACGGAGTGAATTTGAATTTGAAACAAAGAAATCTTCCCAATATCGTCTTTGGAATTGGATGTCATATTATCTGACGAAAACCAGAAACTATTTCGAACCGAGAATCTTAGGAAACAGCCAGTTTATGATCAAAAAGATTCTCTTGCTTGAGGAGGAGATAATTGGTGAAAAGGAACGGATGAGGGCTAGGAGGGTTAAGCTTCGTTCGGTCACAGACTTGCCAAGCTGGTTGTTTCTTCTTTTGTTTAATATTTGGTTATTTTCAATCGCTATTTTTGGAAAGATAACCCTAGGTACTGCCCAGATGCTGTACAATGCGACGACTAACTTCCAATTATATATCGAGCAGTTGATTGGTGACTTTCTTAATATATACGAAAACTATCTATACATGGTGGATTTGGTTTGGGTATTGGGCTTGAACTCTAAAGAGGTAGAGGGGAAGTTAATTCCCGAGAGACCCCTAAAGAAAGGGGTTGAGTTTAAAAACGTTTGGTTTCGCTACCCGAAGATGAGGAACTGGACACTTAAAGATGTAAGTTTTTCAATAGAAACAGATGAGAATATTGCCATTGTTGGAGAAAACGGGGCTGGAAAAACAACACTTATTAAGCTTCTGTGCGGATTTTATTTTCCAGAGCGGGGAGAAATCCTAGTAAACGGGAGGAATATTAAAGATTACAATTTGAAGGAGTACTGGAGGATACTTGCGGTGCTTTTTCAGAACTTCGAGGAATATCCGTTCACGGCACGCGAAAGTGTCGGCTACGGAAACGTCGCCCAAATTGATAACACTAATGAGGTCACTCAGGCGGCTAAACAGGCTGATATCAACGGTTTTATTGAATCGCTACCCTTAAAATACGAAAATCCGCTGTCTAAGCAGTTTGAAGGTGGGGTTGAACCGTCTAAGGGTCAATGGCAGAGAATCGCACTGGCAAGAACTCTGTTCAAAAACGGCGAGATAGTAATTCTTGATGAACCCACCTCAAATGTCGATCCAAAAGCCGAAGAGGAGATTTTTGACAAAGTAATCGATCTCACCCGCCAGAAGTTATTGATCCTTATCTCCCATCGATTCTCCACCGTCAGGCGTGCCGATAGGATCTTCGTTATCGATAAGGGTAAAATTGTCGAAGAGGGCGGTCACAAAGAACTGCTCGCCAAGAAGGGGCTTTACGCGGAACTTTTTAAACTTCAGGCAAAGGGATATCAATAGAACGTGGGAAGTAACAGTAAACAGTAACAGAAGTTTAGCGCAAGTGTAGGATCATGAATCTATTAAATTATTTCAAAACGCAAGAATTGGAACGGGTGAAATCGAAGTTTAATGGCGAGATTGTGGTTGTCAAAAGTGAAGGGGAGTTTAGATTTTTGGTAGGTGGACTGACTCAAAGTGGAAGATTTATTGACAAAATCTGGCAAAAAGCCATTGCTTATCTTAAAAAACACGAGTTTTTTCCCAAGTCATGTTTAATTTTGGGACTTGGTGGTGGAACTGTTGCCAGGATAATTTCGATGACCTGGCCGGGAATAAAAGTTACAGGGGTAGAGATAGATCCTCAAATGATTGATCTTGGAAAGAAGTATCTCGCTCTGGCTCAGACAAAATCATTAACACTCAAAATTCAAGATGCGCAAAAGTTTGTACAAGACTCTCAAAACAAATATGATCTTATAATCATTGATACCTATATTGGTGAGCAAGCAGTGAAGAACTTAAGGGATATGAGTAAATTAGAACGCCTCTTAAGTCCTGGGGGATCCGTCGTCTTTAACTTCCTTTTCCACACAAGAAAACTGAAGCAGGAAGCTGAAGAATTTATCGAAAGCTTAGAACAAAAAGATGTAGTCTTGTTAAGAGAGCTGACGAATTTATTGGTTATCGTAAGGACGATGACATAAAAGAGTCTCTCTCTTATCCACTGGCCTAGGGGCCCGAGTAACTCTTTCCCAAGCAGCTATCACTAGTTGAGTCAGGAGAGTCTGGTAGTCCCATCCAATAGCTTGTGCAGCCTTGGCGACCGCAGCATCAGAAGAGAGATCAGGATTAGGGTTTACATCCAGAATATAAGGGGTCTTGCTTTTCTTGTCATACCGAATATCAATCCGAGTGTAGTCTTGACAATCAGTTTTAATAAAGATCTCTCTCCCAAGTTTTTCTAATACTGTTTTTTCGTCGTCATCAAGATTTTCGGTTGGGCAAATAGTCGGCGTTCCCTTATATTCGTCCGAATCTTCTTCCCATTTGGCAGAGAAAGTAACCACGTGCCATCGGTTGGACATACCGTTAACAAATAATATTTCCTTTATTGGCAGCACCAGAAGTGATTCGCCGTTCCCAACGAGCGTTAATTGTAATTCCATCCCATCGATATATTCCTCTACCAACACACCTTGTTTATATTCGTTTTTTATTCTAAGTATTTGTTCTTTAAGTTGACTTACATCTTTAACCACAGATTCTTGGGTAATTCCCACACTTCCATGTTCAAACTCGGGCTTGATGAGTAGGGGGAATTTTAACGAGGGTTTAACTTTGTCTGCTGGATTCTCAAAATATTGGCCAGCCGGTGTTGGCAGCCCAAACCGATTTAGCACTTCTTTAAGAAGCGCTTTATCAGATCCTATATGATAGTTAAGAGAATTTGCTCCGATATAGGGTATGTGGGCAGACTCCAAAGAATCGATTACTTTGCATGCAAACTCATATCCGACACCTTCACAAAGATTAAAAACGATATCAGTTTTGATCGAAGAAACAGATTCCGGGTGATCAAGGGGGATGTCAATTAAGTCAGTTTCAAAAACCTTTTCAAGATTACCAGCAATATCGATTGCCATATTAATAGTATCAGCGTCAGCTACTCGGCGATCTAAAGGACTAAATGGAGAAGACTCATCGACACTGTTATAAATTATCGTGACTTTTTGTGGTTTTTCTTTAAATCTGACTCTATTGGACATTTTCGACCTACTTAGTAAAAATTTAAAAATGATAACAACGCGCAGTGTGAAAGAATTGCAATAAAAAGTCAATAGTTTTTTTAACAAATTTTGCCCAATTATGTTTCGTTTAAGTATTTTGATAAAATTTAAGTCATATGTTGGGACTACTATCAAGGTTCTTTGATCTAAATCAAAAAGAAGTATCGAGACTTAAAGTAATTGTTGAGAAAATAAATTCTTACGAGCCCGAAATAAAAAAGTATAAAACCAATGACTTTGCCGCAAAAACCGCAGAGTTACGGGAAAGGATAGCCGGCGGTGAGCTTTTGTCCGGGATCTTGCCTGAAGCCTTTGCGTTGGTTCGAGAAGCAACAGTCAGAACGCTCGGCAAGAGACATTTTGACGAACAGATGATTGCCGCCATTGCCTTATCGGAAGGAAAGATCGCAGAGCAGAAAACCGGTGAAGGAAAAACTCTTTCGGCTGTACCTGCCTTGTATCTTCATGCACTCACCGGCAAGGGATCTCATCTTGTGACTGTAAACGATTATCTAGCCAGGAGAGATGCCGGGTGGAATGGCTCAATCTTTTCCATCCTTGGGATGAAGGTCGGCATAACTATTCATGATGACCAACTCCGGGGTTTTATTTTTGATCCCCAGTATAACGATCCGACTCACGGCGACGAACGGCTTGCTCATCTAAAGCCTATTTCCAGACCTGAGGCTTATAAGGCAGATATTGTTTATGGGACAAATTCCGAATTTGGTTTTGATTATCTTCGAGACAATATGGTTCAAAGAGTTGAGGAAATGACCCAAGCAGAGCATTACTTTGCCATTGTGGATGAGGTGGACTCCATTTTAATTGACGAGGCGAGAACGCCACTTATCATCTCAGCGCCCGATACCGAGCCCACTCAAAAGTATTATGACTTTGCGCGGTTAATTGAGCGGTTGTCAGGTGACACTGATTTCATTCTCGACGAGAAACATAAATCGGCAAGTCTCACAGATCATGGCATTAAGAAAGTAGAAAAGATGCTTGGGGTGGACAATCTTTACGAGCGTGACTTTGAGACTATCCATCATCTTGAGAATGCCCTTAAAGCAAGAACGATTTTCATCAAAGATCGAGACTACGTTATCAAAGATGACCAGATAATAATCGTTGATGAGTTTACGGGGAGACTGATGTTCGGCAGGCGATGGTCAGAAGGGTTACACCAAGCGGTGGAGGCCAAGGAGGGTGTAAAGATTCAACAGGAATCAAGAACCCTAGCGACTGTTTCGATTCAGAATTACTTCCGGATGTACGAGCGGCTGGGTGGGATGACCGGTACGGCCGCGACAGAAGCAGAAGAATTCCACAAAATTTATAAACTCGACGTAATTAGCGTACCAACCCATAGGCCGATGGTGCGAACCGATCATGCCGATCAGGTATATAAAACAACTCGGGCAAAATATGCCGCGATAGTAGAAGAGATAAACCAGCTTCATAAAAAGGGACAACCGATTCTTGTCGGGACACGTTCAATAGAACAGAACGAAATTCTTGGCGATTATCTTCGAAGAAAAGGTGTACCCCATAGCTTACTTAATGCCAAAAATCATGAAAAGGAAGCAGAAATCATTGCGGATGCAGGCAAGAAAGGGTCAGTAACAGTTGCGACAAACATCGCTGGCCGAGGAGTAGACATTATCCTTGGTGGTGCCCAACCGCCTGATCCAAAATATGCGATATCGGATAAAATTTCGGAAAAAGAATACGAAAAGAAAATGAATGTTTGGGAAAAGGCACATGAAGAAGTAGTTCGGTTGGGTGGTTTACATATCCTTGGTTCAGAAAGACATGAATCGAGGAGAATCGATAATCAGTTACGGGGTCGATCAGGTCGGCAAGGAGATCCGGGATCTTCCAGATTTTTCGTCTCACTTGAGGATGAAATAATGCGGCTCTTCGGGGGTGAGCAAGTCTCAAATTTGATGACGATGCTCAAAATCCCGGAAGATCAACCGATCGAACACGGCATGGTTAGTAAGTCAATTGAACAAGCACAAGTAAAAGTTGAAGGTTTTTACTTTGATCAAAGAAAGCATTTAGTCGAATACGACGATGTCATGAATCGGCAAAGGGAGATAATCTATAAAACGAGGCGGTCCGTACTTGCCGGAGAAGACCTTAAGGGGAAATTAGGAGAATTAATTAGCCAAGAAATTGATAACTTAGCAACTTTATATGCCCCGGAAGGTTACACCGAAGCGGAGGTTGATAGGATAATTCACGGGTTCGGGGAACTAATTCCGTTTGATGATGCGTCCGAGAAAAATCTAAAGCTACAGGTTTATAGTCTCAAAACTAAAGAAAAGATAGGCGATTTCCTAAAAAACCTGGCAATTAAAGCTTATGATGGCCGAGAAAAGCAACTTGGGGAAAAGGTTATGCGGGAGGTGGAAAAGTTTGCCTACCTTACGTCAATTGATTCACTCTGGATGGACCATTTAGACGCCATCGATGACTTGCGTGAAGGAATCGGTCTTAGAGGGTATGGGCAAAGAGAACCATTAGTAGAGTATAAAAATGAAGCCTTTCAGATGTTTGAAAGGTTAGTCGCTCAGATAAACAGTGAGGTTATTCGTCGACTGTTTAGAGTTCAGGTGGGACCGGCTATCGGTCCGACACCGGTGGTTGTCGACACGACGCCTACTGAAGCAATCTCCACCACACCGGTGAAGGAACTGACACCGGTTGAGGGCGAAGTGGTGACAGCGCCCGCCCCATCAGGAGGATTATCCGATTTAGCAAATGCGATGAGTGGATTGGGGGCGACAAATCCTTCAATTGTTAAACCTCATAAAGATTTAGGAAGAAATGATCCCTGTTGGTGCGGCAAGAAAAAACCAGATGGCACACCATTGAAATACAAACATTGCCACTACCCTAATTAAGTACGTAGTCTAAATGAACGATGATCTTTTTTTTCTTGGCATAAAAGCGATCGTCCTTGACTCCGATAAGCGAGTTCTACTACTTAAGGCAAGTTCGATAACTCGTTCAGGCTATAAACGTCAGCCATATTGGGACCTGCCAGGTGGCCGGATGCAAAAAGGAGATACCGTAGAAAGTGCCCTAAGGCGTGAAGTGGAGGAAGAGACAGGTATAGCTAACGTAACTACATTTGAACCGTTTTCAATGGTGCTATCAAACCAGCGCACGACTTCGGGAGACGATTCCAGGGGTATTGTACTTTCGGCCTATATCTGCCGGGTTGAGAAAGTGGAGAACATCAGATTAAGCGACGAGCATACCGAGTACAAATGGGTATCGCTTCAGGAGGCTTCAGATCTATTGAGAGTTAAATATCCGGAGACATTCATAAGTAGGCTGACAGAGATTCTTAAGTAAAACGTATTGAAGCTCCATTCTTAACAGAAGTTCGTCTTAGTAAGTTTTTTGTATTTGGTTTGTTTCATGAATAACTCCCAGGTCCCGCACCTCCTTGTGCGGAACCTGGGAGCGTAAAATTGCCTCCGGGGTCTCCCCTCACAGGACCGCACGAATTTGCGGTCGTTGCGGGATTCCCCGGCCCTCCCTTTTTCATCGGCTTCAAGGCGGGAGGTGCGCTTATTTTACGTTTTAGAATTTATTTTTACAATCTGATGTCTACAGAAGATTTACGAAATATACGATTTTTGAAGAACTTGCGGGTATGCCTAGTCAGAATACGCGGAAAGAAGGATAACTTTAGCCAGTATATCCAAACATGGGGTCGGTGAGGTTGGGATCAGTTCCACTACAACTCTGGAGTATCTGGTCTTTGGTTGGAATTTCTTTGGGTGGGATTACGCCGATATGGCCAAAGATTTTTTTACCCTCGCCGTTGGCCAGTTCGTCGGGAATGACGATAGTATAGACAGGTCCACCATTTTTGGGCTGATTAACGTGGAGACGATTTAGCCAAAAGAAATAACGGAAACCAACATTTTCTCCTGGACTGGTGATGTAAGAAACTGCCACACAGGGAAAGTCCTTGGATCTGGCATCATTTGTAATAAACTCAGCCGCCGACTTTCTTTCAACGTATCCCTTATGATAAATCTTCTCGTTCATAAAAAAAGTGAAGTTCTTAATAAAGACAACGGCCGCAAGGGTTAATACAAATAGCTTGCCGAGAAGCGACCATTTATACACAAGATAAGCAATTCCGCTAACTATCAGAATTTCTACAATTTCAATACTGTTAAAATAATATTCCGAAATTGTGGACGAAGAAGCGGTAAAAAAAAGAAGAACACCCGCCACAAGTGTATACAGACTTAATAGTTCTATTGGTCTCACCACTCTTTTCCATACGAGAAGCATGGGACATATAAGAATAATTATTAAAAATAATTGTCTGTTGTCAAAAGGAAATTTCTGAGGATAAAAGAATAAATTTTCAGCATTACCGGAGACCATTTGATATACGTGATCCCATTTTCGTAATCCACTATCACCACCATGGTTCACTGTAAAGTTATTAATAAGGCTCTTTGTTTGAATAAATTGATGTCTCACTTCAAAAATTAAAAGTGGGAGCGAGAAAATGATCGTAAGAATTAAAAATTGAATCATCTGTTTTTTTGTCGGGAGTTTTCTGGAAAAAATAACAGCCATGGGGATCGCAATTAAGGTTGGCAACAGGGCAATATGAATATGCCAGACGGCGGCAAGGAGCAATGCCAAAAGCGGTAGAACGGAGTAATTTCCACGGGAGAGCATTACGATCGTATAGAAAAACCATACAACCCAAAGATTTGTCGGAGTACTAGGGACGACTCTTCGATCAAAATAGATAGGCGCGATGAGAACGGCCTGAAGAAAGGAAGAAATTAGACCTATTTCTTTGTTAAATAGTCTTGAAAATACAAGATAATAACTAAAAATAGAGAGAGCTCCGACAATGGTCACAAAAAATGCTGCCCCGAATGGATCCATCTTAACAAGTACCATAAAAGGAATGATTGCATAATAAAATCCCGGCCCTATAAAGATTCCATCCGCGCTTGTTAATTGGCCGATTAAACGGAAGTGACGATTAACTACAATGTCTTTGACTATCCAAGAATATAAATCCCCGTCGTGAGCATAGTTCATTCTCTCTTTTAATTGGTATGTGCGAAAGAAAAAACCAATACCAAGAATAAAAACCAGAAGAAAAATGTGGAGATTTTTTCTGATAAAACTCCAAATGTATGTTACCGAGAACTTGATGGTTTTATCTTTCCTCTTACCTTGCATAAGCAATTAGTCTATTAATTTTATCACCAAGCTTCTGAAGACAGGTCTGGAAATGTGTATACTAATCTTACTCTGAATTGCAGCTCATAGAGCGAAAAATCAGATCAGATTCGTTATACTCAAAAATTTTCGACAAAATTTTTGAGTATACAATAACAACCAACCAGTGTTTGTATATGTTGAAGACCCTTGCCCCTTATTTTAAAAGACTCGGCTTCTATAAAAGACCGGAAACTGATTTTGAATACCTAAATCGAAAATGGTCAATCAAACACAGGCGGTTGCGCCACCAGATTAATAAGAGGCATAGAAAGGCACTAAATTGGCTAAAGGAAAACATTCAAAGCGATCAGCTAGCCCTGGGATCACTCGGGGGACTCATGCTACTGGCTATACCTGGAATGGGCGAATTTGTTCCAAAGCTCGCAGCCGACAATACAGGTCTTGTAACCAACAAGTCCAGCCGGAAAACGGTCTTTCAGGCGGCAATTTTAGATGAACTTCCAAAAGTTGCCAGCCCGTTATCTGCCCAGCAGAAGTCATCAATTTCTGAACTTCTCACAAAAGCCTACGGTTTTAAAGTGACCGTCGAAATAGACCAAAAAGAACTAAATACAAATTATGGCTGGATAGGTGCAGAGCAGCATTTATACCGATTTCCCGGGGATAATCTAAGTAAACATTTTGAGTCTGAAGATCAAAAGAAGTTATATGAACGCTCTGGGATAGCTCCTGGGCTAGGAGCCTGGAGGTATTTTGCAGATTCAGCAAATTCTCTCGATGAGCGAGCCATACTAAGAGAAAGATATTATGTTGTCACACAGACCTTTCTTGCTTCGGGGTATACAAGTAGAGTCCGAGAATATTCGAATTTCTTTAAATACAGGAAAATCATGGTTTTCAACCCACAGAACAACCAGGCAGTGGTGGGAGATATTGGTGATTCAGGGCCGGCACCATGGACAGGTAAGCAATTTGGTGGTTCTCCGGAAGTGATGCATATTTTAGGCCTTAATAATGGTCCTCAAAAAGGGCTAGTGCTCTTCTTTTTTATTGACGATCCAGAAGATAAAATACCCTTAGGTCCGCTCGAGATGATTTAACCTATGCGCAAAAGACATTTTTATAGCCATCTAGTCGAATTTGAGTCAATATATGTCGCCCTTCAGGAGGTACAGCTTTCATCCCAAGAGCGAGAACATTTAGTCAGTGTGGCAGAGTCGAGTCTTCACCATGTGGTGATGGATGCGATATTATCAGAGCTTTCCGAGGGCGATAAAAAAACTTTCTTGAAACACCTTGCCGGAAATAATCATGAGAAAATCTGGGAATTTCTAAACGGAAAGGTAAATAAAATTGAGGACAAGATAAAAAAAGCCGCCGAGGAACTAAAGAAAGAGCTCCATAGAGATATCAAAAAAAGAAAATTCAAGGCTAAATGATACTCAGGGAAACTCAAAGATAGCAAAATGATTAAAGCAATCACATTTGATCTTGACGGTGTTTATTTCCCAAATGGGAAAAATAATTTTATTAAAGCCTTAGGGGATTATGGTATCTCTGAGGAAGCGGCAAAGGGGGTTTTCCTTAAGAGCGACCAGATGAACAAACTATATAAAACAGGGCAAATGACCGATGATGAGTTTTGGGCCTGGGCCAAGGGTCAGTGGAACTCTGATTTAACTCCCAAGGAGATAGTGGCACTTCTTATATCCGGGTATGACGTAGATGAAAGAGTAATTAAAACCATCAAAGAATTGAAAAACGAAGGATACAAGACGCTTATATGTTCAAATAACTTCTCGGCGCGGGTTAATGGTTTGCAACAACGATTTCGATTCCTTGACGACTTTGATGCTGCCGTTTTTTCATATCAAGTCGGAGCGGTAAAACCCTCAGAAATTATTTTTAAAGAGTTAATTATGAAGTCCGAGGTAGAAGCACCAGAGATTATATTTTCCGATGACAACCCTGATAATCTTGCTGGAGCAAAGAATCTTGGTATCTCGACGTTTATATATAAAGACTTTGACAAGTTTATCTCGGCTCTCGGCTTGTTGGGAGTGAAAGTTTAAATTTTTTTTCAGAGTTGTTCCAACGGTGTTTTTTCATGTCAGCTTGAGCCTCCTTGATAAAGGTAACACCCTCCGGAACCAACCGAGCCTTTTGTTCTTGCCATCCACCAAGAGAGTAATCCTTAGGAATTGTTCCGTCTTTCATCACCACCCGATGGCAGGGAAGAGTAGGGTCTTGGTTACCCCAGAGAGCCCATCCGACTTTTCGAGCGTCACTAATTCCTGCCATTCTGGCAATCTCGCCATAAGTTGAAACTTTGCCGCGAGGAATTTTCCTGACAGTAGCTCGGATTTTTACAAATAGTCCTTTCATAGCGTAACTGTATCATACCAGCTTTGTCGTAACGTGGGTAACTCTGAATAAGTTAAGATACATTTGCGACATTGAGATTAAGTGACTCACTTCGCCAGAGCCCCCCTTAAGTACAGTAGAATAGTCGGATCAAAGGGGGT
>Ga0075743_102_pt1 | contig 60899 bp, 58 predicted proteins | sample RifGroB1_FD_68435 | JGI IMG/M metagenome (GOLD analysis project Ga0075743, IMG submission 68435) | Microgenomates bacterium GW2011_GWB1_44_8
TTTCATCTAACCGATAGTCCGTCTAAGGGGTGACATTTCTACTTTGCAGAAAGGTGACATTTCTAATTGGCGTTGACATATCCGCCCAACAGCGCCGACCGTCATCCATGAAGTAAAAATCAATAGTGGCTACCTTAATGCATGGTCTCTTCTACTAGAAATTCGTGCTCTAGAGCTTATTGAAAGGTCCAAAAAACGTAGTCTACCCCTAACCGAGGATGAGTGCCGACTTATTGATTTGATCTACCGCTTTAAAGAATTTATTGATTGCGAAGCCATTGTGCGCGAGGTACATGAAATGCGTTTCCGCGACTCGAATGATCAGGCTCCCAGTCAAGAAAATACTGCACTATCGCTAGGGCGCTGGCAAGCGCATGCGTCATTCTCAAGAACACGCTCGATGTTTGCAGCCGATGAGGTGTTCCAACAACCAGTAAATCGTTCCCCCATTGCTAAACCTTCAACATCCGTATCCACTAAGTGTGAATTAACTAGGCCACCGGCTACTTCTCAACCGAAACTGCTCGATGTTGATCCTTCGCCTCGGCCTAAGTCAGTCGTTGTCTATCGCGCAGGGCTAGCTACAGTAGAAATACAAATAAAAGCAAAATTACCCCCTAGAAAACGTGCCGTAATTTTTCGGGTCAGTCCAGTCCCAACAGAAATAATCGGAGACCCAAATGAAGAGATAAAGTTATTTCGTGAAGAAGAAATTAGATGGATGAAACGAGAAGCAAAAAAAAGTAACAAGAAGAAAGACGAGCCTCAAATTGCAGAAGTGAAAATACGGGAAAGAAGGTCAAAGCTAAAAATCGACCCATCAAAAATTGGCATGAAGCTAATAGCCCTAAACTCCGACATCTATTTAGATATTGTCGATATTTATGATCGGACACTTGGGGGAAGCGGAAGAGAATTCGCACGAGCTGAAGAACTCAAAAAAATCCAAGAGGAGCTGCAAAGCTCAGATGTTGAAAGGAAATTTAATTCACGACTTGGTTGGGCAAAACTATGGTTCCGAAATGCCTTCTGCCATAACGACCCGCGCGGAGAAAACCTAAAGGTCCTCCGTTTTGATGCTGTTATTTACCATGATCAAGATAAACGGGCCCGCCAACTCGAACGCCTTTTTAGAAAAAGAGTTTCTCTGTATTTGATTGAGAGAAACCTCGCAATTAGGCTAGATTAGCTAAAAAAATTCAGCAATGTAGAAAGTAGAGAGGCCCTCTGGGCAAAGAAATTTCTCAGCTACCATGTTTGTCCGGGAAAACAACCAAAGTCGCTTGCAATTGGCGCTAGAATAAGCCATGTCGGCATTGGAACAGGACCAACAGTCATCCGGAGAAAGGTACAATCGTGACAAATACTTTCTCGCTGAGTTGATCTCTGATGGCAAACAGCTTTTCCGAAAGGAGATGATTCGAATACATGGTTGGAAATATCTAGCCTGGTGCAGACACCTTGCCAGTCTAGCGCTTGCAGAGCCATGCCTGTGGTATTCAAACGCTGAAGCATTAAGATGGGTCACAAAATACTGCAATGTCATTGGGAAAGCAGAAATTAAGCCTTGCATTAATGAACACCTTGTTCTCCCATTTCCGGATAGAACATACAAATTAGGATCTTGGAATAATCCCAATCCCGAGAGTCTGCCTTGGTATGAGCCGAGTGTAAATTTTCAAATGATCAGGGTAGGAGAGTTTCTAGATAACAAGAATGTCGTGGTTGGTACCCAAACCGGAAAGTGGAGATTTATTCATATGGCTCATATGGCAGCGCTTTGGTATGCCAGACAAAGATGTGACGTCTTGGTTGTCGGCTGCGACGTTGAGTCACTTGATAGAAAGCGGGTAAATGATGGATTTCTTCCCGAGCTAGAAGAAAAGGTCAATATGCTTCATGCTATTCAATTCCCAGACGGACGTAGGATTGATTTAATTATCCCAGTCGTTGAAATTTTCCCTAATCCCACCGTTCAGATCGGAAGGCAAACCTACTGGCCTTTTTATTTTCCGACTGGGTATTTTACAACCATGTCCGAAAAATTAGCTCACTTTCTAGGAGATCATGAAGTCATTTTATGGAGAACAAGGTTTAATCTTCCTGATGAAGAAATACAAATGCTTGATCGCCTCGTTTACTTCGTTTCAGTCAATGACACTAAACTTGAAGCAAAGCAGCTTATGGCTGCCAGTTCCGGAATCAAGGTGACTGTCGTCCCTTACTTAAAGTGGCAGGGCTATGTGTCTACTTCGAGAATCGTTAAGAGGTTTGGCTTAAGGACTTAATCTTGTCCCTTAAAAGTGCCGCGGTTTCAAACTCCAGACTTTGAGCCGCAAACTTCATCTCCTTACGCAATCTTTTAATTAATTTTTCCTTTTCCAGGGGTAATAGTTGAGAAACCTTGTCGTCATCCCAACTCCCCAGAAGCGGCTTAAGTTCTATATCCTGCCAAGACTTCTCCTTCTCTTGTCGATCAATTACTTTTGCCCTAACTGCCTTGACAATAGACCTAGGAGTGATCCCGTGTTTCTCGTTATATGCTAGCTGGATATTGCGCCTTCTTTCGACCTCTGAGATGGCTCTTTGCATCGACCCGGTCACTTCGTCAGCATAAAGAATCACCGTCCCCTCCACATGCCTAGCTGCTCGCCCCATCGTCTGGATAAGCGACGTTTCTGATCGTAAAAACCCTTCCTTATCTGCGTCTAATACCGCGACCAACGAGACTTCTGGTAAATCTAAGCCTTCCCGTAGAAGATTTATCCCGACCAAGACATCATATTTCCCTAAACGCAGTTCATCCAAAATATCACTCCGGTCCAGCGTCTGAACGTCAGAATGAAGATAATGAACCTTGATCCCCTGTTCCTCAAGATATGTAGAGAGATCCTCGGCCATTCTCTTTGTTAGGGTCGTCACTAGCACTCTTTGTTTTCTCTCGGCCCTAAGCTTTATCTCTTCCAATAAATCTTGTACCTGAGTTGTTACCGGTCTTATTGAGATTGTCGGATCGGGAATTCCCGTTGGACGGACTAATTGTTCAATTACCCCGCTATTTCCCATCCCGGATATGGTATTTACCTCCCCGGCTGAGTCCTTTGCCATGGACAGCTCCCAGTCATTTGGTGTGGCCGAGGTATATACGACTTGTCCGATACGATGCAAAAATTCGATAAAGTTAAGTGGCCTATTATCAAGTGCCGCTGGTAATCTGAAACCATAATCAATCAAAACTGTTTTCCTTGATCGGTCGCCGTTGTACATGCCTCGCACTTGAGGAATTGTCATGTGCGACTCGTCAATCACGGTTAAGTAATCTTTTGGGAAATAATCTAAAAGCGAATAAGGCGGATCTCCTGGTTTTCTGCCATCAAAATAACGCGAATAATTCTCAATCCCGTTAACATAACCCACCTCGCTTATCATTTCTAGATCGTAATTGACTCTCTGGCCTAACCTGTATGCCTCAACGATCTTCCCTTGGGCCTTAAGTTCATTTACTCGCTTGTCACTGTCACTTCGTATTTGTTCAAAAACTTCTTTGTAATTTTGCGGGTCCGTCATGTAGTGCTTTGCCGGATATATAACTGTTGCCTCCGCCTCTTCGACTATTTTTCCGGTTAAAGAATCGATCCACTGAAGTTTTTCCAGAATCTCTCCACTGATGATTAACCTCAGTCCTCGATCTTCATAGGCCGGATAAAGGTCGATTTGTTCCCCACGGACGCGATAAGTACCCCGGTGAAAATCAAAATCGGACCGATCATATTGGAGGTCGTTAAGTCGCATTAAGATCTGACCGCGAGAGGTCTTCATCCCGCACCCCAGCTCTAAAACGAATTTTCCGTATTCAACCGGGGAGCCCAGGTTGTAAATACAGGAAACTGAGGCAACCACGATCGTGTCTTCTCTCGTTAAAAGGTTTGTTGTTGCTGCCAGTCTTAGCTTGTCAATCTCCTCGTTAATTTCGGTTTCTTTCTCAATATAGGTGTCAGTCTGAGGAATATATGCCTCCGGTTGATAGTAGTCGTAATAAGAGACGAAATACGAAACTGCGTTCTTAGGAAAAAACTCCCTTAACTCTTGATAAAGTTGAGCGGCGAGCGTCTTATTGTGCGAAATCACCAGTGTCGGCCTTTGAATCTTGGCAATGACATTCGCCATGGTAAACGTCTTACCGCTCCCGGTAACGCCCAACAAGACTTGGTGCTTTCGACCGGACTTAACTCCAGTGACCAACTTCTCGACCGCCTGGGCCTGATCGACACTCGTCTTGTATGGTGCTTCAATGTTAAACTTCATGTTTGTCTTGATCTCAAACTGATACTGCCCCTTGACAACTTCGTGTTTTATTTGGTATTTTAGAACTGTCGCTAGTTTATGTCTACACCCAGATTCTAATCTATTTATCAATATCCTTTAATTTCACGTATGCCAGTCACCTTATATCGTCGTCAGCGCCAGATTCTTGATTTTATTTCTTTGTACATCCAAAAAAATGGTTTTTCACCCACCCTCCAAGAAATTGCTGCTTCCTTGGGTGTAAAATCGCTCGCTACTGTTCATGAACATCTGGCCACGATGGTAAAGAAGGGGGTGCTTAAAAGATATGAAGGAGCGGTTCGTGGCATCCAGGTTGTCGGTAAAAACATCAAAGATTCTATTACAGGTATTGAGCTACCGATTCTAGGATACATCGCCGCCGGTCAGCCCATCGAAGCTTATACTGATCCAAACGCTACTACCAATATCCCGTCAAGTATGATTTCCGGTAAAAAAAGAGCTTTTGTTCTCCAGGTTAAGGGTACTTCGATGATTGACTCAGGTATTCTTCCCGATGACTATGTCGTTGTTGAACAAACAGAGACTGCACATAACGGTGAAATAGTCGTTGCACTTCTGGATAATGGTTTTGCGACTCTTAAAAGGTTTTTTAAGGAAGCGACAAGGATTCGTTTGGAACCCGCAAATAGTCAAATGAGTCCGATCTTTGTTAAAAACGTACGGATACAAGGTAAAGTGGTGGGAGTAATCAGAAAATACACGAGTAATTAGTGCTTTTCTGAAGTACTTTTGCTGTTTGCGTTTCTCTCTTTCAATAGGTGATAAATGGTTGGTGACACAGATAGGATAATAATAACCACGATTACCGGGAGCAAGTATTTATCAACTCCTGGAATTATTCTTCCCAAGAAAAATCCCGCAAGGGTGATACCCACTCCCCAGCTTAAACCTCCTGCCAAATTATAAGTTAAGAAAGTTGGATAATGCATTTGCCCCACTCCGGCGACAATTGGGGCGAATGTTCTTACAAAAGGTAAAAAGCGGGCAAGAAAAATCGTTTTCTTGCCATACTTCTCATAAAAGAGTCTTGCTTTGACTAGGTGGTCTTTGTGAAACAGAAAAGAATCTTCTTTTGTAAATAGCTTCTTTCCCACTTTTCTTCCGAAGGTGTAGCCAACGCTGTCTCCCAGTACCGCTGCCAAAAAGCAGATCACGGCTAAAGTCCCGATATCGAATATCCCTTGGGAAGCTAGGAAACCGGCGGTGAAAAGTAAACTGTCTCCGGGGAGAAAAAAACCAAAGAACAACCCGGATTCTGCAAACACGATAAAGAATATGCCGAAATACCCGATTAAAGGCAATGTTGTTTTTAAATCAAATATCTCCATTTGTACTCTAAAGTTTGGGTTCTTATGACAAAAGGTATAATCAAAGTGTCTACCTGGACTTACTCTTACGCTGGTTCATCATATGGGCAAACTTTATATTGTGTCAACACCCATCGGCAACTTAGGGGATATTAGTAAACGAATGATTGAAACTCTTACCGAGGTTGATTTGGTGTTGTGTGAAGACACGCGTCGAACCGGTAAACTGCTCCATGAACTTCAAATTCCTAAAAAAGACTTTCTTTCATTTACCGACTATAACGAAAAGGCTAAAACCCCTTTTGTTATCGAAATGTTGAACTCTGGAAAAAATATAGCGCTTCTTTCAGATGGCGGAACACCTCTTATTTCAGACCCCGGATACTACCTGATTAAACAAGCTATTTTAAACAACATCCCGCTTGACATAATTCCCGGACCATCAGCCGTCGTCTCGGCGGTCGTTTTATCCGGACTCCCATCTGACAGGATACTTTTTTGGGGATTTCTTCCAAAGAAGCCAGGTAACAAGCGTGAGGTATTTAAACAGTATCGATTACTCACCGAGGTTACTCCCATAACTATCGTCTTTTATGAATCTCCATTTAGAATCAGAGAGTCAATTACGCTCCTTGATGATCAGTTTCCAAATTGCACTCTTGTAATTCTACGAGAGTTGACTAAATTACACCAAGAAATCCTGCGAGGCTACCCGAAAGAGATACTCTATCAATTATCTTCTAACCCTAAAGGTGAGATAACGGCTGTGCTTAGACTAAATATCGACCCAAAAAGCCATTAGGTTCCTTCCGGTCATGTCGGGTGGCGGTTTTATTCCTAGCAGGTAGAGTGCGGTCGGAGCGACATCGGCAAGGATGCCTGCCGGAAGGGTTCTTGGGTCAGGACTGGCGCCGATTGCGATAAAGGGGACAGCACTGATGGAGTGTTCTGTATCCGAGCCACCTGTATGGGAATCAACCATCTCTTCGACGTTCCCGTGGTCAGCGGTAATGATGGTGACTCCTCCCATCGCTTTAACCTCGTTTACAATCCTTGCGACACAAGTGTCAATTACCTCACACGCTTTGATCGCGGCCGGAATGATGCCGGTATGCCCCACCATATCAGCGTTGGCGTAATTTAAGACTACAAACTGATAATTATTATGTTTAATCTGTGAAATTACTTCATCAGTTAGTTTTACGGCTGACATTTCCGGTTTTTGATCGTAAGTCGGTACTTTTGGCGAGGGAATTATTAATCTGTTTTCGCCGGGAAATGGGTTCTCCCTTTGGCCGTTAAAGTAGAAAGTGACAAAGCGTTCTTTTTCCGATTCTGCCGCGCGTAATTGTCGCATTCCTACATCAGAAATTATTCTTCCCATTGGGTTGTTTACTACCTCGGGGGGAAAGGCGACGTGTGCAGGGATAGAGTCGTCGTATTTTGTCATGGTTACAAAGTAAAGATCACTGATCTTCGGCCCTCTTTTAAAAGGAGCCATTCTATCTCGCACATTTACTGGTATGGCTAAATGAGTTTTAAACTCTTTTACGTTGTATGGATCAAACGAAAGTACGTTATTGGCTTCTGTTTCAAAGTTATCCATTGTGAACACTTGAGTTAACTGTCGAGGCCTGTCAATACGATAATTAAAAAATATGGCGCTATCACCAGATTTTATTAATGAAATTGGCTGGTCGTAATTATCGACTATGACTGAAGGTTCAACAAATTCATCAGTTACTCTTTTGGAGTATGCAAATTGAATTGCATCTTCAGGTGTTCGGAAGTGATTCCCGGTCCCGACGGTCATTGCTTTGTATGCTCTTTCTGTCCTATCCCAATGAAAGTCCCTATCCATGGCCCAATATCGACCCGTAACGGTGGCAATCTGACCGACGCCGGTTTTGGCGATTTCCGCTCGGATCTGACCGAGATAGGCAAGGGCTGAGGTGGGTGGTGAGTCGCGTCCATCAGTAATGAGATGTAAAAACACGTTCGGAAACCCTTGTTGGGCTGCCAAGCGCATCAAGGCAAAAAGATGTTCATTATTTGAATGTACTCCGCCGCCTCCGATTAGCCCAATGAGATGAATCGTGCCTTTGGAATTAAATACATGATCAATTGCTTGATGAAATTCTCTATTTTTAAAGAAATTACCATCAGCGATTGCCATGTTAATTCGAGGTAGATCTTGATAAACAATATGGCCTGCACCTAGGTTCAGATGGCCCGTTTCTGTGTTGCCGACTTCCCCCTTGGGCAGACCTACCGATTCGCCGGAGGCCGTTAATTGTGCGTGAGGGTAAGCAGCTAAATAGCTGGAGATGTTCGGGGTTTTAGCCAGACTAATCGCGTTTCCGGGTCCTGCAGGCGCAATACCCCAGCCATCAAGAATAATAAGGACTATTAATTTCGCCTGATTTTGATTCAACATTTAGCTTGCTGCGATTATCTCTTCCTCAATGGCTATCAGCCGATTGTATTTGGCAATTCTCTCGCCTCTGGACAATCCTCCATATTTACAGTAAAGAGCGTTTGTTCCGACAGAGAAATCAGCGATAAAAGTGTCATTAGTTTCCCCCGATCGATGAGAAATAACTGCTTGCCAACCATTATTTCTGGCGATGTTAATGGCTTCAATAGTTTCTGAAACTGTCCCTATTTGGTTCGGTTTAATAAGGATACCATTTGCCGCTTTCAGGCTAATTCCCTTTTCCAGTCGCTCTTTATTGGTAACCAAAAGATCATCGCCAATAATTACGGTCTTCTCGCCTAACTCGGAAGTTAATTTTACCCAACCTTCCCAGTCATCTTCGTATAAACCATCTTCGATAGAAATTAACCGATACTGCTCCAACAGACTACGATAAAACTCAATCATTTCATTGGTTGATAGGGGGCTGCTCCGGTCCTTGATAACGTACTTACCGTCTTTGTAAAAAGTGTTCGCGGCTGAATCTAAGCCAAAAAAAACATCACTCCCAGGAGAATAACCCGCGGCTCTTACCGCTTCGAGCATAACTTCGAAAGCATCTAAATTAGAAAAAAGATTTGGGGTAAAACCTCCTTCGTCACCGACACTACGGGTCGCCCCACGGCGGGGCAATGAATTTTTAAGATTCTGGTAAATCTCTACTCCAATTTTTAGTGATTCCTTAAATGATTTATTTGTAGCCGGAATTAAGTGGAATTCTTGGAAATCCAAGTTTCCTGTTCCATGCAAACCTCCGTTTATTAAATTAAAGAACGGGGTCGGGACTCTTTTTGCCTGAATGAATCCTCCCATCGTACTGATATACCGATAAAGCGGCACATTACTGGCAAGTGCGCCTGCTTTACAAACCGCAATTGATACGGAAAGAATGGCGTTTGCTCCAAGATTTGATTTATTCCTTGTTCCGTCCAGCTCGATCATCGCGTGATCAATGTCTGTCTGTTTGGCGACATCCATTCCTCTAACATGGGGGCCGATTGTCTCATTGACATTTTTAACTGCGCGCTCTACGCCAAGCCCCATATATTCTTTGTTTCCATCTCGTAGTTCGAGCGCTTCGTGGGTCCCGGTTGATGTTCCAGACGGAACCGAGGCGACGACGTACCCCCCAGTGTCAAGAATTACCATTGTCTCAACTGTAGGAAGGCCTCTGGAATCTAATATTTGCCTTGAAAATACTGTTTTTATTTGAGCAGTCATCTTAGCGTTTAGTTACTAGTTTTTTTTCGGCTTCTGCGACCATTTTTCGGGTTACATCGACCGCGTCAGGATTTACGGAAACGCTGGTTATTCCCCATTCAACAAGCTTTTCCACGAGTTGGGGATATCTTGAGGGAGCCTGACCACAAATCGAACTGGTGACCCGGTACTTTTTACAGGTCTTAATTAATCGTTCCAGGCCCCAAAGGACAGATGGATCAAGTTCGTCAAAATCGAAGGCTACCTCTTCATTGTCGCGATCGGTTCCCAATATCATCATTGTCAGATCGTTCGATCCGATGGAGATACCATCTACGCCTACATCGAGAAAATCTTCAAGCCTAATGACATTGGTCGGAATCTCCGCCATCATTAAAAGCTTGAACGTTTCGGATCGGGTCAGACCGGAACCAACGACAATTTTCTTTACTGCCTGTAGTTCTTTTGGGGTTCTGACAAAGGGTATCATCAACCAGATATTCTTTAGATTTTCTTTTTCTCGCACTCGTTTAATGGCTTCGAGCTCCAACTCAAAGACTTCTGAATCGGCGACATACCTGGCGGCTCCTCTGAAACCCAACATGGGATTTGGTTCAATTGGCTCATAGGCGTGACCTCCGACAAGATTACGATATTCATTTGTTTTAAAATCGGTTGCCCGATAAATTACCGGTCGGGGACTAAAGGCTTCACAAAATATCTTTATGCCCTCGGTCAGCTTTTGAATAAATTCATTCTTTTTCCCATCTTTTATGGCTTTTTTGGGGTGTACCCCGATATCGGCGATCATAAATTCCGCTCTTAGAAGGCCCACACCATCAACCGCCATCTTGGCCACTTCGCTGACTCGATCGGGTTCAGCCAGATTTACATAAACCTTTGTGGCGGTTTTTGCTGTTACTACAGGCATGGTTCTACCAAGTTGGTTGGGAACTTCCAGTTTTTTGTTAGCAGAAATATGACCTCCCTTAAAGACTTCACCGGTCGAACCATTAACGGTGATTGTCATTGTGTCTTTTAAGACTTTTGTTGCCTTTTCTGTCCCGACTACACACGGGATTCCCAGTTCCCTGGATACAATTGCGGCATGGCTAGTTGCCCCTCCTCTATCGGTAACAATGGCCGCAGCTTTACGCATAGCAGGAACATAATCAGGACTAGTCATCTGGGCCACCAGGATATCCCCTGGTAACACTTTACTTATTTCCTTGGGTGAATGGACTATCTTAACGTTGCCTGTCGCCATCCCGGGACTGGCGGAAGAACCGGTTAGTATTTTTGGTAGAGATTCTTTAACTATATTATCAGTACCCTTTTCCTTGACATCTGCGATGGTTGTAATTGGTCTAGTCTGAACTATATATATCCTCCCTTTCTCTATGGCCCATTCCACGTCTTGGGGAAACAGATAATGTTGCTGCAATTTTTTCCCAATTTCTGCAAGTTCTTTTATTTTTTCGTTAGAGATTTTTTGCTTCTCTTGTTTAATTTTAGGCACGGGAAGCTCTTTATTTCCGGTCCCAGATAAAACAAGTTGAATATTTTGTTTTGCTAATTCCTTGTCTACAATCTCGAGAGATTGTTTGTCTACCTCATAATGGTCCGGGGTCACTGTTCCTTGGACAATCATTTCTCCTAAGCCCCAGACAGATTCAATTACAACAACCTTTTTGTCGTTGGTGGTGGGATTTATTGTGAACATGACACCCGATACTTCCGACTGTACCATTTTTTGGACGGGGACGGCGATTAATACCTTAAAATGGTCAAAATGTTTCTGCTCACGATAAAAAATTGCTCTAGGTTCAAAAAGCGAAGCCCAGCAAGCTTGAACCTTTTTCAACACCTCATGATCACCAAAAACATTCAAGAAAGTCGCTTGTTGCCCGGCAAACGAAGCTCCGGGCAAATCTTCTGCGGTTGCGGATGACCTTACCGCTACTAATGCAGGCTCTTCATTTAAGCCCGACAGGTCGTTGTAAGCTTTAAGTACTTCCAGTGCCAATGGTCTTGAAATAGTTCCTTTTAGTATCAATTTTTTAATTTGGTCCGAAGCTTCGTTTAAATCGGCTGATTTATTAACATCAGTTCGGTCGAGAATTGTCTTTATTCGATCTGCAAGCTGGTTTTCGTGAATAAATGTCTTGTAGGCTTGCGCCGAGACAATAAACCCCGGAGGAACAGGGAAACCGGATCTGGTCATCTCACCCAAGTTCGCTCCCTTGCCTCCCACTATCCCTGTATCTTCTTTGCCGACCTGGTCAAACCAGAGAATATATTGAGCTTTAGGGTGTTTGTTTAATATTTTAAATGCCATCGTTCTTTAATTTGTACCGCTACGCTTTAAGTGACTCCTTCAGATAGTCTACCCAAGGAGTCCGCCCTGGGTCAACCCCGTAAAGTATAGCCAAGTAGAAAGTTACATAGCCAAAGAACTGAATTAGCCAATAAACTTCTTCTAGCGGCGTTCTGCCGATTATGTTTATCGGTTCAAAAGCAATGTTTCGCTTTTCAAGAACGGTGGCTGTTATTCTGGCTCTTTGCTTTACCGCTTTGTAGTCAAATCTGGATAGCAATAAAAGAAAAGTCAATCTTCTGGTTACGTCTTTGGGAAAGCTCAAGGACTCTAAGAGATGATGATTTAGTTCGGGAAGTGGATATGAAACTGCAAATGTTTTGCCTGTTTCATGAAACATATTTCTTGCTGCAGAAATGGAACCAAAAAGGTGAGTACCCCCTACTAGCACCGGCAGTCGGTCAATTAATGTCAGCGCGAGTTTCTTGGCGGGGTTGCCATTTGTAGGCACAGAAGGTCGATACCTATCTCTATAGCTGACCAGTAAACTTATCAATGAACGCAATCGTCGGCTGTTCATTTTAAGAAGAGATAGTTTATTAAATAAGGACAGGAGAGTAGTTAACGAGTAGCCCAGCGAAAGCCTGGGAAGATCGGAAGGGTTAAAAATTGGGGTTGGATCATAAACAGATAAGTTATGCTTGGCGGCAAAATCCGCCAGGTTCCCTCCGGTAGTAAAGATGAAGATTTTATTTGTCTTTTTCAGAGTTTCTTTGGCGATCGTCGTTATCTCTTCAGTCGCTCCGGAATAACTTGACAATATTATGAGCGAGTTTTGGTCAACATAGCCCGGAAGGGAGTAATCCCTCACAATCTCTATCGGTTTTCGAAGAAGATGGGCTTCAAGTCCTTTTAAAATTTCTCCCCCCAGCGCCGACCCCCCCATCCCCGCAACCACAATGTTCTCAATGCCCTTTACTGAAAAACGAAGCGATATTTTATCAACCTCAGCCCAGGATTGCTCTATCTGAGCGGGAAGGAAATCCAGCGACGCGATAACAGATTCAATTTCTGCTCCTTGATATAAACTCTCCTTGTCAAGCATCGACATATTAGAAAGGTTGATAAACTTTAGCTCCCAAACTGTTGATAAATTCTGTTAATTCTCGCTTTTGACTGGAGAGTCTTTCCATTTTGTCCGTCTCGATATTTAGCCTTAATAAATCTTCATTTTGCGATGGACGAATATTAAACCACCAATCGTTAAACCATAACGAATCTCCATCGAGCTGGTCAAAGGCTAAGGTGTCGTTTATATATCTTTTTCTTACCTCTTCAATAATATGTTGTTTTTCGGGTGTTTCAAAATTAATCTCACCACTTTGGAAATAAACGTTGAGAGGTTTTACTATTTCCGACAGTTTACAGTTGTTTTTTGAGATTATTTCAAGAATTTTGATAATGGTAAGGATGCTGCTGTCGGACTCGAAATAGTCTTTGTAATAAAAATGTCCTGAATGCTCGACTGCAAATATCGCACTTAGTGACCGCATTTTTTCCTTTATCACGCTGTGACCAACCATTGTTCTGGTGGGCTTACCGCCCATTGAGAAGATCGTTTCTTTAACAATTCTTCCGCACACCGCGTTATATAAAACCGCGCTGTCTGGTTGTTGGGTAAGTTCCTCCTTTGCAATCAACGCCCCAATTACAGAGCAGTTGATTGGCGTACCGCTTTCATCGATAAAAATCACCCTGTCTGCATCACCATCGAAAGCTATCCCGAGGTCAGCTTTTTGGCGTATCACCTCGGTAATTACGTCTCTCAGGTTTTCAGGGATAAGAGGATTTGGTACATGATTGGGGAAGTTTCCGTCCGGTTCAAAATACATTTTTGTGAGTCTAATCGGAAGAAAAGGCAGAAGCGGTTCGATTAACATACCTCCCATACCGTTGCCGGCATCAATAACCACACCGAGCGGTTTGATCCGGGATTTATGGATAAGTTTCCCGACATACTTTGTCCAATGACCATAAATATTTTGTCTGTTAACACTTCCTTTGGAGGTTTTATTTTTGATCTGGGGTAATAGGTCAACTATTTGTCTTATCTGGTCAAGCCCGGAGTCATAAGCGATCGGTACCGCTCCGGCTCTTACAAGCTTTACCCCGTTGTATTGTTGCGGGTTATGAGAGGCGGAAACGACGATTCCCCCGTCGACCCCAAGCGTTGAAGCGGCAAAGCTAATAATTTCGGTCCCGATGAGGTCTAAATCAACAACGTTCCCGCCTTCTTCCATTATTCCTTCGGCTAACCCGGTGAATATTTCTCCGCTGCTGTAACGAACGTCTCTTCCTATGGCAATCGTAATCTTCGAATGCATATTTGGATCTTTTTGTTGATTTTGAAGTAGCCAGAGATAGAAGGCTTGTCCGATTTTCTTGGCAACTTGGATATTGAGTTGCTGTGGATAAAGCCCACGAATATCACTACGTCTAAAAATTGCTTTATCAACAAAATCCTGGGCAGCCACAAGGCTATTGTAACTTTAATCCGAACCCAATGAAAGATTGTGTAATATTAGCTAAAGCTGCAACAGGAAAATCTCTAACTGATGATTTAACGATAGTGGAGATTTAGAAGTTTTCTGAGATAGATCAATGGAGACAAGATCTTTTATAGCTTTCTTTAATGATTGAGCCGTAAAAAGCTTCGCTTGGGATTTCAGGCGATTTTTTTGCCAATCTGCAGCTTTTTCCGAAGGCGAGATTAAATCGATAAACCTTCTTGCTAACAAAGCGAAGATAATCTCTGGAGAACTTCTAATAAGGGCTTGTTTAAAGAGAGAAACATTGCCTTGTCCTTGATTTGGTTTTATTGCGTCTAAGAATCGGAAGACGGATGACTGAATTTTAAATTCGAGTATCTTTGCCTTACCGAAGCTTGACAGAAGCGTTGCAGGCCTTTGGCCATCCTCCCAAAAGATAATTGTGCCGGAGAAATTATTAAATAAATTCTTTGCGTTTTCTTTTAAAACCAAGGACTTAATTTTAAGAAAATTCTCGATAATAATGGTCCTCTCTTGGGCAAAAAGCGAGATATCCGATAGTGCCTTGCTTAAATTATCACCTTCTAAGTCACTTTTGCCCGCCCTGACAGTCTCCCCTTTTGTATTTTTTATCAGCTCAAATAAGTACTTTCGGCTAGCTACTTCATCTTGGCCATGAATGATAATAATCATAATTTAGCTTTCTTTATTTCTTTTAACTGATTAAAGAGCTGTTCGACGTTCCGTCTGTCTATTTTTCGTCCTCGGTTACGATGCGGAACCAAGCTTCCAGAAAACGTCTTGGGAATATGTAAAAGCTCATGAATCAGAACTTTCAGTCGTTCCTCGTACGGTAATCTGTCATAGTGTTCTGACAAAACTTCAATAACATAGTGAGGTTTTAACTCCAGAGCCATTTGCCATATTCTTGGAAAACTCCAGATCCTGGCGTAGGCTTTTGCTGTGGCCAACTTACTTCTGAAACAGATGACCTGATTGGCAGAAATATGACTTAACTTCAGTTCTGTTATTAACCGCTTTATGAGTTTTTGCACATCCGGAGCTTTTGCAAGCTCCATTCGGTTTTTACTTTTATGTTTTTTTAAGAATCGTGTCTCCACTTTTTACGTTTTTTTCGACTTTCAGACCAATGGTTTGTCCTTTCTTCGCGGTATCAATTTGTTCGTGTTCAATTTGCATGGACGAAACAGTCTGAGAAAAACCCCCTTTCTCAAATTCGATAGTATCTCCAACATTCAAATTCGCATTTAAATCAACCACGGCCACGCCGACCTTATCAAAAAAATGTGTCACGATTCCTACTTTTAATTTAGGCAATTCTCTCACCCCCTTTGTTTCTCATTTAATTTTCCCATTACTTGCTTCCTAGTTCAAGTCAAGTCTAAACAACCTTAAGGCTGAATTTAAAAGATCAAGCAATGATTTAATTTCACTTTGGTCTGTAGGTGGCGTGGCTTCAGGCTGAAGTGAAGTAATTTTTGGCGTTTCACTTTGGTCTATCAGGGGCTGACCGGCGACTTTCTTCAGGTTTCGCATCATTTGCGATTTTGCTGTTTCATTTCCTTTCTCCAAAAATGAAAATTTGGTAAATGGCCCATCGTAAGCGCTAAATACAAAGGGCGTGATGGCTACAATCTCTTTGCCGGTCCATATTTCTCCAAAGGCACTGCTTAGATATTTTGCCGCCACATCGACCGAAATATTCTCGTGTTGCCAGCCTGTTTCAGTAATAAAGATGGGGAGTTTCCTTTCTCCTAACCAACGCTTGATGTAATTTATTTCATATCGATACCCGATAATGGTAGCGGGTCCTTTATCTGTCGGTAGTCCTGAAAAAGCCGGATTCGGGTAAGCGTGGCTTGTCCATCCGTCCAAGGTGAAAAAGATACGTGAATCCTTTTTTGCCATCCGGGTTATGAATTTTTTAATTGACAAAGTTGTGGCTGAATCTGGCGCAGCAGCATCCAGACCTGCGGGTAAAATAAAGAACTTATCCGATCGGCTTTTAAAAAGATCGATTGTAAGTCTTAATATTTCGGTATATTCCTCCGGACTTACTTCCCCACCCCATTCTTTTGCATGATTTGGTTCATTAAAAACAATGATATAGCGATTTAATGTAGGCCAAGTGAGCGAGGAAAGAAAATTAGCAAAGTCCAAGATGTCATCTTCGACAGGTTTGATCCAGCTATCTCCTTCAAACACGGTGGCTAGGCGTAAAATGGGTATTACTTTTTTTTCTTTTGCGCTATCCATAAATTTTTGCCACTTATCCCAACGGCGGTCATCGATTCTGATTGGGACAGTAACGTAACCCCACTCGCCTCCGGAGGCATTGATCATCTCAGCTGCTCCTGTAATCTCACCCGGATCGAAGATATGAATACCCACACGGTTGTTTGCAACTGCAAGTGGGTCGTATATCGCCATAGAATGATTGCCTGTTAGAAGTAAAAGCAGATAAAAAGTTACGAGGAACACAAAAATTTTCTTAACCATTTTGTTAGAAGACATTAAAGAGACCTCATACTTGAGTAAGTTTACCGACATTCTTTTTTATCTTCCACAATAAGAGAATTCCCATTATGACCATCACGACAGAAATTATTTGGGCAACTTTTATATTTAGAAATAAAGCTGTATCTGATCTGCCAAATTCATAGACAAAACGTCCCAAGCCGTACCATATTAGATAGAAACTAAAGGTTCGGCCTGTAAATTTAAACCACCTTGAACATCTCATGATAATAAAAAGGCCAATTAGATTCCAAATTGATTCATATAGAAACAAGGGGTGGAAATTACTCGAACTAATATACCTTGAGGGCCTTAGGTCTTTATCAATATAAACAGACCACGGTAAGCTAGTTGGTGGGCCGATGGCTTCACTGTTTACATAATTTCCCCATCGACCAATGACTTGAGCGACAAGAATTCCAGGAGCCAAAACATCACACCACTTTAAAATTTGGTTTAAGTGTTTCGTTTTGACAAGATAGAGGAATAACCCCAAAAATCCTCCTATCAGTGCCCCATAGATGGCCAGTCCCCCATTCCATATGGCGAAAATATTTAAAGGATAGTTGGCATAGTACTCCCGTAAATCGAGAACATGGTAGGTTCTCGCTCCAAGTAGGGCCATTAATAAAATTACAAGACATACCCGATCAAACACTTTTTCACTCAACTTACTCTTAAGGACGATTTTTCTCGATAGAGAATAGCCTGTAACAACACCCATCCCCACTATTAGTCCATACAGATGAAACATGTTTATAGGAATTCTATCCGGTCACATTCCTTAATAACCTGATTTGCCCCTTAGGGGGTTCGACAGCGATCACATCAATTCTCGTTAGTTCCGGCAGTTCTTTATGTAGGCTTCGGTAATAATCACCAATAAGATGAATTTTATGTATCTTTCTGGCGGTGACCGCTTCTTCTGGTAGACCAAAAGTGAACGAAGACCGAGTTTTGACCTCAATGAAAACTAACGTATTTCCATCTCTCGCGATTATGTCAATTTCTCCGATTTTACATTTAAAGTTCTTCTCAATTATCTTGTAACCTAAACCTCGGAGATATACTTGCGCGGCTAATTCACCGCTGGATCCCAAATGCTTACAGAAGTGCGACACATCTTTCCGATTTACTTTGATAAATTGTAGAGTTTTGCACGGGAGGTTTTTAGCCGAGTCCGTTTGACTTCGATTTTTGATAGCCAAGGACTAAAGACCGGTATTGACCTGACTACCCCAATTCCCCCCACGGCATTTTTTCTTACCTTTATCATTTTTTGGTCGCCACGACCACTAATTCCCAGTACCAGTCCCTCAAACACTTGTATCCTTTCTTTACCTGCTTCAATTAGTTTGAGAGACAACCTAACTAAATCCCCTACTTTGATCGGTTTTCCTTGATAAGTTACATTGTTTGCCACTGGGCAATATTTTACTACACCGCAATATCATTTCAAAGTAATGAACTATTTTTTATCATTTAAGATTCTATCTACTTCTTTCTGAAGACTACTACTCCAATTGACACCGAACGGAAGGACCATTCTTTTTTCACCCTTTCCATTTTCAAAGCTTAGGGTTACGTTCTGGCCACCACGATTTACTTGGAGCAGTGAATTAAGTTTTACCAGTGATAAGGGTGAAGTTCCCTTAGGAATCTTAACTTCTATAATCTTGTCGATGACGGTGTCTGATTTATTATCATCAAAACTTTCTTCGGATTCATTTTTTGCCAAAGTAGGATTGGACTTATCAAAAGGAATTACTCTATCCACGATGACAGATAGTTCCTCTTCACGCTGGTCTATCTTGCCCTCAATTATAATTATTTTGTCTTTTACCCAGTGTTCGCGGGAACCGGAGTACAGCTTAGGAAAGACGATAATACCAATAGACCCTGTATCGTCTTCAAGTTTTGCAAATATCATTTCTTGGCCGCTATTTTTAGTAACGACAACTCGAATCTCAGAGATAATGCCACCTACTTTTACATTCTTCCCTACATTTTCCTCCGGTAGTATCTGTGCTAATTTGTGGGTGGTTAAGTCAGAAATCACATTCAGAACACCAGATAGTGGATGTTCCGTTAGGTAGAATCCTAAGAGTTCTTTTTCCAGTGCCAATAGTTCCGGTTTATCAAATTCACTTACCATTTCCAGATCATCAACCTGACCTGGTAAATTACTCTTTTCATCAACTCCGAAAAGTGAACCTTGATTATCGTTTTGGCTGTTCTTTCCGGCTCGGTCTCGGATCTTGTCAATAGAAGCAAGCATCGCTGCCCTTTTGCCAAACTTGTCGAGCGCTCCTGTTTTGATCAAACTCTCCAACACCTTCCTGTTAACCTTTTGCCCATCCACACGACGACAGAAATCAGTCAGGCTCAAGAATGCACCACTTTTATCCCGAGCAAAAAGAATGGCACTTATGGCTGCCTCTCCTACATTTTTAATGGCCGACAAACCGAATCTGATTGCTTTTGAAGATAGAGATTTTTCGTTATTTTCAATTGTAAAACCTATCTTTGAGGTATTAATGTCAGGAGGCATGACGATAATGCCCATTCGTCGTGACTCACCTATGGCCTCAGCAATTTTTTCGGTGTCTCCGCTTTCTGCGGTCATTAGGGCCGTCATGAATTCAACAGGAAAGTTAGCTTTCATATACGATGTTTGATAAGCAATGATCCCATAAGAGGCGGCATGCGCTTTACCGAAGCCATAAGCGGCGAATGGTTCAATTAGGCCAAAAAGTTCGTTGGCTTTTGCCTCGTTCATTCCGTTTTCGATACACCCTTTTACAAACTTGTCTTTTTGTTTAGCCATCTCGGCCGGAATTTTCTTTCCAATGGCCTTTCTAAATTTATCGGCCTCTTCCCAAGAATAGCCCGCAATTTTTATCGCGGTCATAAATACATCATCCTGATAGACAAGCAGACCCAACGATTTACCTAAGTATTCCTTCATCCTAATATCCAGATATTTCACTTGGGATGGATTGTGTTTTCTCGCAATGTAGTCAGGGATAATAGACATGGGACCAGGTCGGAAAAGGGCCACCATCGCCATTAGATCTTCAATCCTTGTCGGCTTAAGCTCCTTTAGATATCGAGTCATCCCGCTTCCACCAAGCTGGAAAGTACCCATTGTTTCTCCTTTGGCTAACATCGTAAATGTTTTTTTATCGTCGAGCGGTAATTTTCCTAAATCAATATCTTTGCCGGTTGTTTGCTTGGCTATTTCTACAGCTCTTCCTAGAATCGCAAGATTTCGTATCCCCAATAGATCAAATTTTAATAAACCAATTGCTTCCTTCGGAGATACGTTCGGATCAAGAGCATCCATATCGTATTGTGTGATGACTTTCGCCCCATCTGGATCGAGTTGAAGTGGAGTAAATTCAGTTAGTTTGGTTGGGGCAATTACAACTCCCGCCGCATGGACGGAAACATGTCTTGCGTTCCCTTCGATTTGTTTAGCAAGATCAATTACTTTTTTGGCATCGATGTCTTTGTCGTAAAGCGCTTTGAGATCGGGTGTCGTTTCCAGAGCTCGATCAATTGTCATAGGAAAACCTTGAGACCCCAGGGGAATTAGTTTGGCGATTCTATCGCCTGTCGAATACGGATAGCCCAAGACTCGGGCCACGTCTCTGACGGCGGCTCTTGCCAACATCCTGCCAAATGTACATATTTGCGCTACTTTTTCTTTACCATATTTGCCTATGATGTAGGTAATTACTTCTTCCCTCCGATCGTCGGCAATATCAAAATCTATATCAGGGGGAGAGGGGCGCCACGGCGTTAAAAATCTTTCAAAGGGTAATTCATAATTAAGTGGATTAATCGTGGTAATGCCTAAAACATACGACACTAGTGAGCCAGCCGCACTTCCTCTGGTATTGGTAATAATCCCATGTTCAAAGCACCACCTAGAGATATCTGAGACGATTAGGAAATATGGAGCATAACCCTTCTGGTTAATCGTTTTTAATTCATAATCCAGGCGCTCTTGAACTTCAACAGGCACGGTTTGAAAAATTGCTCTTGCACCTTCATTGGCTTTTTCAGTTAACACTTCCGGATAAGTTTTTCCTTGGTCGATGGGAAATTCAGGAAAATACCATTTATCCAAAGATAGCGTCACCTCGCACCTTTCGGCGATTTTACTTGTATTTTCAATTGCTTCAGGAATTTCCGGAAAGAGATCGGTCATCTCTTGTGTTGAATGGAGATAAAATGTCGGCGCATCGACGTAGCGCATCCGATTGATGTCGGAGACATTTTTCCCAGTTGCCACGCAGACCAAGACATCCTGTGCAACTGCAGCCTCAGGACTGACATAATGCGCATCACTTGTGGTAATCATTGGTAAGCCCAGTTCACGGCTTAATTTAACAACTCCTTCGACAACTTTCTTTTCATTTTCTGCCACTCGTTTTAGCAAGCCTTTTATGGTGTGATCTTCCGTTTTTGAGGCATATTCCTCATATTGATGACGCTGCACCTCTAAATAATAATTGTCTTCACCTAAAAGTTGGCTAAACCATCTGGCGGTTTCTTTTGCTTTATCGTATTCACCTTCGATTAATAAAGAGGCGATCTCGCCCTTCATACAGGCCGAAGAGGCCACAATTCCTTTTGTATGCTTTGTAAAAGTATCTTTATCGAATCTTGGTTTGTAATAATAACCCTCAAGATGTGCGATAGTCGTTAGCTCCATTAAATTGCGATAGCCTTCATTGTTTTTAGCCAGTAGCACTAGGTGATGACTGCCGCTTTCGCTTCTTGATTCTTTAATTCGATGGTCCCGGTTTGTTATATACGCCTCAACCCCCAATATTGGTTTAATTTCTTCCTTAACGGCGTTTTTATAAAACTCCACCGCGCCCGACATGGACCCGTGGTCCGTAAGAGCAACAGATGACATTCCAAGTTCCTTTACCCGTCTCACAATTTCCCTGGTTTTTGAAAGGCCATCTAAGAGAGAGTATTCCGAATGAACGTGTAAATGAATAAATTTGCCCATTATTTTTATTTGTCTTGCAGTGTTTGTTCGAGGATCTTTCGTGCGGAGACAGGATCCATTCTCCCCTTTAGCTTGGCCATCAATCTGCCGACCAAAAATTCAATTGCTCCTTTTTTGCCTTTTTTGTAATCCTCGATTGCTTTCGGGTTTTCATTAATGACTTCTTTGATGTGAGTAGAAATATCTAGGGTAGTTACTGTTGTTACCTTAGCGCTAACAAATTTCTGGATGATCTGCTCGACCGGGAGTGAAATATCAACTCTTCTGTTAACAATGGCGTTTGCGATTTCATCGGGGCTTACATCATGCGTACTTCCGGACGCAACAAGTCTGTCAAACTTCATTAAAACCTCGGGCGAATTTGTAAGCACATTAACGTAATGATCGCTAAAGTTATATTGTAGTTTTAAACGTTCGGCTGCCTGTTGGGGTAATTGACTGATTTGTTTACGAAGCGTTTCGACATATCCTTCAGGAAATCTGCTAGGCGGTATGTCTGGTTCGGGAAAATATCGATAATCATTTGCTTCTTCCTTTACCCTTTGGCTCACGGTGACACCCCGATTTTCATCAAAACCTCTGGTTTCTTGTAAAGGAGTTTCTCCTCTTTCAAGAATTTCGATCTGTCTTGAAAATTCGTAATCGATTGCGTGGGCTATGTAGCGAAAGGAGTTTACATTTTTTATTTCAACCTTGTATTTGGGTAAGTCATTACTTCCGACTTTTCTTACAGAAACGTTGGCTTCCAGTCTGAGAGTGCCTTTTTCCATATCACAGCTAGAAAGGTCTAAGTGTCTAATGACACGGATAAGTGCTTTGAGATAGTCTCTTAGGTCTTGGCTATCATGAATATCCGGTTCTGAAACAATTTCTACTAGCGGGACGCCTGAACGATTAAAATCAATCAGAGACGCACCGTCTATGTGGATCATTTTTGCGGTGTCTTCTTCCATGTGAACTCTTCTTACTCTTACCATTTTTTTTACTTGGAATTCTGTAAGGTAGTCTAGCTTTCCCTCGTAACAAAATGGCATATCATACTGACTTATCTGATAACCTTTTGGTATATCGGGATAAAAATAATTTTTCCGGTCAAATTTTGAAAAATCTCTAAGTTTACAACCCAAGGCTAATCCAATTAACTGTGTTTTTTTGATTGCTTCAATATTCGGCACAGGGAGTGCGCCGGGCAAGCCCAGACATACCGGACAAACTTGGCTATTTGGAGGCTTGCCAAAGTGCTCACTGGGGCATGAGCAGAACATTTTACTTTTTGTGTCGAGCTCGATGTGAACCTCCATGCCAATAACACTTTCGTATTTAGCGCTGACCATTAGTTTTCTCCTTTCTTTAAGGTATTTAGGTGGTAATTAACAAATCCTTCGCCCTTGGTCTTTATTAAAAAGAATGAAATCAATGCTCCGGTCGCAAGTATAAGGACTAACATCTGAGCCCCTACAACGTCGGAGATCGTTGCCGCCAACAAGGTCGGTGCCACAACCGCAATTGTCAAAAGAAAAGTTAAGGATCCATAAATCCTACCTCGCATAGAGGGCGGGGTTTGCTCCTGAATCACCGTATTGGCAGGCACAAGAAGCAATATCCCTGCTATTCCACCCAACACTGCTGACAAGCTGGCAACGCCGGATCGGACTATGCCTCCCAGAGTCGGAACAACAATTCCGAGCGACAGTAAACAAGCACAGGCCGCCAGAAGTCCCAGCTCAATTACTTTAATCTTTCTTACGGAGCCTAATACTTTTGGAAGTATATAAAATGCGGCAAGCAAGGCACCGATACCTCCCGGAATTACAAGTACCCAACTGGCATCGCGAATAGCCAAATGCAAAACATCATTTATATAAGATGGGAATATGACGGCAATGATCGAAAATCCAGTTTGGAAGCCCATAATCAGTATTATTGGAAAAAGAATAAATGGTTGATGTCGAACATAACTGTAGCCGTAAGTTAAGTCTTGCCAATACGCTCCGAAAGATCGATGACGTTGACCATTTTCCTTTTTGGGGAGTTTATAAACTGACAACGCAGCGAGAATCAGTAAAATAGATCCGAGAACAAACGGCATATCTGCTCCAAAAGCAACAATTAAGGGACCAGAAAGGGCAAAACCAAAGAGTAACGCCGCCTGAAAAGTTAATGAATACAGGCTATTGGCCACTGGTAATAATTTTTTGGGCACATGATATGGGATGCTTGCTCCTTCAGCAGGCATGTAAAATTGGTCGAGAAGCGAATAGACAAAGACAATGGTGTAAAGTGGGAATAATTTTTGCTTAAAAAGGTGATAACTAAATATCGCCACCGCCTGAAGCAAATTCGTGACTATTAAAATCTTTCGCTTGGAAGCTAAATCTATTAAAGGGCCGACAATCGGGCCTATAAGTAAAGCCGGCAGTCCATAGGTGATCCATAGAAAGGAAACTGCCACCGAAGATCCAGTGTTCTCGAAGATCCTAGCAATTAAGGCAAAATTTACCATATTGATAGTGACCTGCGAGGCAATTTGTGAAAACCACAATCGAAGGAAATTAGCGTTTTTAAATAGTTGGTTAAATTCAGGACTCATTTATGAATAAACGTTTTGGGCTATTGGGGGTATTTGTAAATGCCAGTCAGTTACCCTTTCGTATGAGTAACCAATTTTAAATAACAGACCTTCAGAAAATTGAGGTCCGATAATTTGCATTCCGATGGGAAGATTCCCGGAACCAAAACCGCATGGTACAGCCAGGGCCGGTAGACCAGCTAAGTTAATCGGCGCAGTGAATACATCTTCCAGATAAAGAAGTAACGGATCGCTGACCTTTTCCCCAAGTTTAAAAGCAGTATGGGGCATTACCGGTCCCAAAAGTGCGTCAACTTGACTGAAAACTTTTGAAAAATCCTCACGAATTAGAGTTCTCACCTGCATTGCTTTTCTATAATAGGCGTCATAATAACCTGCCGAAAGCGTATACGTTCCAAGCATTATTCTGCGCTTGGCTTCGTCACCGAAGGTCTGTCTATCATGGCCAAAACGATTTCCGTCGAATCTCGCGAGGTTAGAGCTAACTTCGGCTGGTTGAACTATATAGTAAACCGGTACTGCCAACTGAGTATGTGGTAATGAAACTTCTACAAATTTGCAACCTATCCCCTCTAACTGCCTGGCGGCAGCTTTTATGGCTTCTCTTACCTCAGGGGTAACACCGTCGATATACTCTTTTGGGATACCGATTTTCGTTTCCCTGATTGATCCTGTTAATTGCTCCTCGTATTTAGGAACGGCTGCAGGGGTCGTTGTTGCATCAAACTCATCGCTACCGGCAGTTACGCTTAAAATCCGGGCGGAGTCCTCAACCTTTGTCGTAATATGCCCGATGCTATCAAGAGATGAGGCCATTGAGAGGATGCCATAGCGAGATACCCTCCCGTAGGTTGGTTTTAAACCGCAAACCCCACAAAACGAAGCCGGACAACGGGCTGACCCGGCGGTGTCAGTAGCGGTGGCAAAAGGTAAGATGCGGGCCGCCACGGCCGCCCCTGATCCGCTTGATGAACCACCAGGAACATAGTCTAAGTTCCAGGGATTGTGCGTTGGGAAATAATCGCTGTGTTCGCCAGAGGCACCATGCCCCCATGCGTCTTGGTTAAGTTTACCAATAAGTATTCCTCCTGCCTCATTGATGCGGACAATTGATGTCGCATCATAAGGTGGAACATAATTATCGATAATTTTCGCTCCGCCGGTTGTTCGCACGCCCTTCGTGGAGAACAAATCCTTTGCCCCGTAAGGGATCCCAAATAATGGTTTTCGCTCAATAACTTCTTCGTCTTTCCGTAAATTTGAATCAAGCTCTCTAGCTTTGAGAATCGCTTCATCAAAAGCTGTTGTTAAAAAAGCTTTTAATTTAGGATCAAGTTTTTGAACACGTCCGATGTATTCTTTTGTAATCTCTTCCACAGACCATTTCTTGAGCTTGTAGCCTTCATGGATTTCGTTAATCGAGTTTTGGGTAACTTTTTTCATTTTGCTTTCTTTACCGCTTTTACTTTGACAAAGTTCTCTTGAGACGCTGGGGCGTTTGATAAAACCTCTGTTACCGAAAGACAGCGACCTAAATTTACTTTATCTTCACGATAGATACTTTCTAATCCTGTAACTTGACTTGTCTCTGGCACGCCTTCTGTTTTCACAGCCTGAAGTTGACTGACATACTCTAAAACTGAAGAGAGCTGGTCTTGGAATTTTATGACTTCCTCTTCAGACAATTCTAATTGAGCTAACTTAGCGATGTGGAGGACTTCTTCCCTGGTTAACTTCACCTTTTTAGCCACGATATCACTTCTATGGTTCCGCCCCTTCATGGCCTAACGATAACATACTGACCACCTATTAAAAAGAGTTTACTGCATTGCCTGAAGTGCCTTAATTCGCTCCCCGATTGGCGGGTGCGTATTCCAAAGACCGGCAAACCAACCAACGGCCTCACTCCCCTTAAGAGGATTGATAATATATAGGCTTGCCGTGGCTCGATTTGCGGCTTCAAGTGGCTCCCTATCGGAGGATATTTTCGTTAGCGCTTTGATCAGTGCGTCGGGCTGTCGAGTTAATTTCACTGAAGAGGCGTCTGCCAGGAGTTCCCGCCGGCGTGAAACGGCTAACTGAATGAGCTGTGCCAGAATTGGCGAAATGATTGCCAAAACTAAGGCGAGTATAAAAAAGAGTGCGCTGCCGCGGTTTCCTTCATCTCGGTCTCTGGAGCCTCCAAACCATAAGGACCTCAGAAACCAGTCGCCCAGTAAAGCAATCATCCCGACTAAAATAGTCACGACTGCCAGTAAGCGAGTATCATAATTTCCAATGTGAGAAAGCTCGTGCCCGATAACACCCTCCAACTCCGTTCGATTTAATTTATCAAGTAAACCTCGGGTTACACACAACACTCCATGTTCAGGATCTCTTCCCGTGGCGAAAGCATTCGGGGCGGTATCTTCTATTACATATAATCTTGGCATCGGCAATCTAGCCGCCATAGACAAATTCTCTGTTACGCTTTGAAGAACCGGTTCGGTTTTCAGATTTACCGGTTTGGCATTGGATATGCCTAATATTATTTTGTCACTCCAATAATAGCTTGCGAGAGTCATCAAACCAGAAAGAATTAAAGCAAAGCCGACAAAGCCTGATCCGAAACCCATCGCTTTGCCTATGACATAAGAAGCACTTAAAACAAAGACGACAAAGATGCTGACCACGAGGATACTTTTCCGTTTGTTGTTGTCAACAGACTCGTAAACATTAATCATTTCTGCTCTGCCCTCCTACAATTGATTATTCCAGTTTGACTCTGGGGGTTTTTGTTTCCTCACTTGCAACTTTAAGAAAATCTCCCCCTGTTGGAGTTTCTAGCCCTGCTTCGGGTGTAAACTGAAAAGCTGTGGCAATAAGATTGCTTGGGAAGGTAGATAGTTGAGTATTGTAATCAGCCGTGAGGTCAATCAGAGTGCGCCTCGAATACATCACTTTATCAGCGGTATCTCGCAGCTCTTCCATGAGTTGGCCTATGACATCAGCACCTTTCATTTCCGGGTTGCTCTCCAATATAACTCTTAGACCGCCAACAAGTGCTTGCACTTTATCGTCGGCTTGAGACATTTGTTTTAAATCGCCTGATTTGACCGCTGCCTCAACCGCTTTTCTGGCTGAAGTTAATTTATCAAAAATGGCCTTCTCGTGCTTAAGATAGGCGTGCGCAGACTGCTCGAGGTTTGGGATAAGATCTGCTTGTCTTTTTAGTTGATTTCCAATCTCTTGGATGGCGGCTTTGATTCGAACGCGGTTGGTGACAAGTCCGTTATAAACCGTCAACACATAAAGCCCAAGCCCGATGACAATAACCAATAAAACAGTTAGTAGCATCAATTATCACCTCCTTACACTATACATTCTATCACTTAACTTAAGGGTAGCAAGGGTAAAATTTGATCCAGCGTCAGTGTATTAATAACTTGGTCAGCAGTAATCCATCCTCGGCGTGCGACGGTGACTCCGTACTTCATACCTTTTAACATCTCTTTGTTATGGCTATCTGTCCCCATGGAAAACTTCACTCCACGTTTACCCGCTTCGAAAACTAACGAATCAGATAAATCGAGCCTTGCCGGTTCAGCATCTATTTCGAGCCATTTGTTATTTTTCACGCAATATTCGAATATCGCTTCCCAGTCGACATCTATTCCTTCACGTTCGTTAAGTTTTCTTGCTGACGGATGGGCAAGTATTTTAACCTTCGGATGACTTAGTCCCTCCAGCACTCTTTTGGTCATTGTGTCTCTGCCCATATTAAAACTTGAGTGAATTGAGACTAGGGCAAAGTCTATGTGTTCGTACGCCTTTTCCGGAAGGCCAAGCGTACCGTCTGGCTTTATATCAATTTCTAACGAGTTGAATACTCTTTTTACTCTTTTTTCATAGCCTTTTACACGTGAGTAATTTATTTGTTCTACTTTTTCTTCTTTTCTTTTGACTAAATCTACGATTTGCGCGGGAGTATGACCACTGACGCTTGGGTTGTGTTCCGTGAAAGCGAGATATTCGTAGCCGAGAGCATCCGCCTCGGTTAAAATTGATTCCATTGAGTCAATCCCAAGATCATGGCTGGGTTCGATCGGAAAATCTGAATGAATCTGTAGATCGCCTCGGATATCGCCAATACTTACGAGCGAAGGTAATTTATGTTCAAGTGCAGCCTTTATTTCACCTTTGTCTTCTCTCATTTCGGGAGGGATCCAATCCATTTTCAAAAATTGATAAAATTCTTCTTCAGTTTCAAATCTGCTGAGCTTCCCTTCTTGGTGCTTTTGTAATCCCTGAGTTTTTCCTTGGGCATCTATTTTCTGGCCGCGCAGGAGCTTGGCGATTCCATATTCAGAAAGACTATACCCAATTTTTGAGGCATAGGTGCGTAGCGCGATATTATGATGTTTTGATCCTGTGAGATGCTGTAATAATGATCCAAATGAAGCTGGTGGTTGTGTATAAAGATCAACCTGAATTTCTGAACCCAGTAAAATACTTGCCGTCACCGGACCGACTTCTACCACCCGTTGTTTCTTTGGGTATTGGGTAAAATGTTTGATAACACTCTTGGGGTCATTGGTAGATACCGCGATATCGATATCGCCAACGGTGGCTACTCCTCGCCTTAGGCTTCCCAAAGGCTCTGCACGAACGACTTTAGCATTGGCCCTCAACCAATTAATTAGATCATCGGCCACTTCAGCGGCGTAGGGTAAAAGCATTCTTCTTTCTCGCGATTTAATCTCTGAAATGGCTTTAAGAATTTTTAGCTCAGAATCTTCTCCGAAGCCCTCAATTGTTCTAATTCTTCCCTTTTTAGCTGCCTTTTCGAGTCTATCTATCGCCCCTTTTGCCCGTGAGATGCCTAATACTTTTGATAGCTTTATCGCTGTTCTGGCCCCCACCCCGGGAACGTGCATAAGTTCAAATGTTGCTTGGGGATAACTACTTAAAAGCTCATCAAAGTGTTTTGACCGACCATTTTTGAATAACTCATCTAGGTGCTTTGCAATCGATGGACCAACCCCTGGAATTGCTTGTAATTTTCCCTCTTCCCAAAGGCTTGCCATTTCAGATGTAACATGGTCTACCGCGTCAGCCGCTCTTTGATAAGCAATCGACTGAAACGTAAACTTCTCCCCTTTCAAGGCGTATACGGCAGCAACTGATCGGAGTAGGTGGGAGATCTGATTGTTGGAAAGTCGGTTATTATAAGCCATAAACTGAAGTCTGTTATGACATCAACTATATCATATGTAATTGACGAGACCGTTATGGTTTGTTATATTGGTTTATGTTGGACCTTGAATATCTATCTCGTCTAACACACCTAAGAGAAATCGTGAGGACCCGTGGTGTAGCCTGGCCTAACACGCGTCCCTGTCAAGGACGAGATCGCCGGTCCGAATCCGGTCGGGTCCGCAGCTATCACAATTTACTTCTGCCCTAGAAAGGAGACTTCTTGAAATGGTTGAACTAAAAACCGCTTTAAAGTCGCTTAAATTAAATGAATCAAATTTAAGCATTTTACTAGGAGCAGTTGTCGTTTTGATTATCGGCATCCTGGCTTTTCGATGGGTCAATAATCGAAATAATCTTGGCTCAATTCTTCCAAAATCTGCAACTGAGAGCGTAACTTCACCGCAGGCAACAAATACACCCGGCAAGCTGCCTTCGGAATACACCGTTAAAAGCGGTGACAGCCTTTGGAAAATATCTCAGCAACATTTTAATAATTCCGGATACAACTGGGTTGACATTGCCAAGGCGAATAATTTAAACCAGCCTAACCGTATAGTCGCAGGACAAAAACTGACTATCCCGGATGTTCCGGTTAGAACTCCTAAAGTTGTTGCCCAAAAACCTAAAATTGAGACAACAATTACAGGAAATTCTTATACCACTGTAAAGGGTGATTCCCTTTGGAAGATCGCGGTGGCTGCTTATGGTGATGGTTATAAATGGACCGCTCTTTATAATGCCAATAAAGACAAGATCGGAACAAATCCAAACCGCCTGTTCCAAGGATTAGCCTTAACAGTTCCCCGCTAGATAAGATCTAAAGTCAAGTTAGCCTCGTCACACCTCTCTAGCAATATGAGATAATTGTTTCTGTGCTGAAAGAGATGGTTTTGCGTGGCTTTATCCCTTGAGTTATCGAAGTATACAATGGAGAAAAGGAGAAAAGCGGGATTAGTTGAGCGGCTCAACGATACCTTCCTCCGCCAAAAATAAGTTGTATATTGGCGGACCCGCCTGAATGTGAAACTTTCGGCGGGCAAGGTAAAAGCATGTTTTATACGTACGTTTTAGAGTGTTTTGCCAAGGGTAAATTGTCGATGTTTTATGTAGGCTCTACTGCTGATCTAAGAGGGAGGATTGCCTCACACCGTTTAAAAGAAGTTCCATCTACAAAAAGATATGACAAGTTAAAATTGGTATACTATGAAGCATGCCTTTGTAAAGCAGATTCAATCCGCCGAGAAGGTCAGCTAAAAACAGGTTTCGGCAGAGGTTTTATCAAAAGAAGGCTCGAAGTGTACCTCAAAAACATGCGGGATTAGTTGAGCGGCTCAACGATACCTTCCCAAGGTATAAAGACGGGTTCGACTCCCGTATCCCGCTCCATACGGCAATCGAATTCAAAACATTACTATTTTCCTTAATAAATTCGACTTTTTCGAGTCCGAGGCTTTGTTTTGCATCTCAAATTGTTAGCCTAGAAAATTATTGACCAGATACTGGAATCGACCTTAAGAAAAAATACCTGTCGGTTACAAACTGGAAACTCGCATCCAAATCGGATAGTGGTCAGATAGATTTCCGTATTTTTCGTCAGTTAGAACCTTGAATTCTTCTAGCTTTATTAGGTTGTTTCCGAAAGCATAATCTAATCTGAGTACTGGATCATTTACGGGAAGCGGAAATAACTTTGCCGGAACAGTGTTACCTTTTCCTTTACCCATATCAATAAAACCAGCGTTAACAAGTATTTTTGTTACCTCTCCCCGTTTCATCTCATTTAATGATCTTTTCATACTTTTCATAGGTCCAGGGAACTTATAACCTAATACCTCTAACTGTTTGTTGGTTTGTGCCAGATCGCCACGGTCAAAGGTGTTTAAATCACCTGTAATTATTGTAGGGGTATAGATGTCTACCAATTCTAAAACTGCTTTTATTTGCTTTATCCTGGTATCTTCATTTACGTCATCAAGATAAATAGTAAAAATATCTATTCCGCCAACTTTAGTTTTAATAGCATTTCGGGTAGCTAGCCAAATTGTTTGCATTTCCGTTCCGGCGATTTGAGAGAAAACGGTAACGCCGTTGTCGTGCCCTATCCCAATTAATCTTTCATCATCCAGTTTTATTGGTTGAACGAAAGGATATCCAAAAATTTGTTTAAGCTGGGTGACGGTAAATATGTCTGTCCATCTATGGGTATCAACTAAACTGACAATATCTGGCTTCAGCTCTTTGATAACACTAGCTAATCCATCAATTCGCTCAGGTCTTTTTTCTGGACTACCGTAATCTTTAAAACCACCACTCAAAATATTCCAAGACAATATTTCTATTGACATTTTTTTATTTTAGTCCATGCGACTAAGACAGATCACTAACTAGTATTTTGTGCTGCCAGCTCCCTAAAAAGGGTTCGTTCACTCCGCCACAGGCGAATAAACTCCGAGATCATTCGGTAGTTTAATTTTATTCTCGGCGGAGGATTGTAACAATTTCACAGACGATAGCGTGGATCCATTAGAATTACAGATAAGAAATAAATTACCAAAAATAAAAGAGAGGCTATTACATACTTTTCGAGTTTTGAACTTTCCTTATTTTTTATGACTTTAGGTATTGCCGCGATTAGAAACGCTTCAATTCCAATTGAAATAAATCCTAAAGCGACAATTATTTGTCTGATGAATGGTGGAAATACTGATAAATCTTCATTTACATTTCCGAGCAAGTCTAAGAAAGTATGAATCTTAAGGATGTCTTGAGTAATATCTTTCAAAAAGTGAACAATAACAATCAGAAAAATAATCGGAAGGGAGAAATACCAGATCATATGGAAATATTTGCTCATATAGCAAACTAATTTTACCCCATTTGTTGACAGACCTTATCTTCAAATGTTCTTTTAAAGCCTGAAGTTGTAGAATTTAATCAGCTGTTATGTAATAGCGAGGACCGATTTTTATCTTAGTGATAAGTGAGAAATCTGGGTCGAGTAGAGATTGTTTGATATACTCGTCCTGGCCAAATAGGCCCTGCCGGCAGGCAGGTCCGAGTTAATTACGGTCCCAGCTCCGAAAGTGACGACTACTAACAGAAGTGAGAAGTTATTTATATTAACCATCAATAAGTTACATGGATTTACAATCAGTCTCTTTACCGATAGAAAAACTTGAGAAATTTCCGGAACATTATCAAATCCTACAGAAAGCTGTAGCTTTACTGGCCGCAGATCATCGGGTACAAGGGATTTATTTAACAGGCTCATTTGCTAACGGATCTCCCGATCTATATTCAGATTTGGACATCAACTTAATTGTTCCGACTAAAGAAAGAGAAACGGTTATAAAAGACCATCAACAACTAAGAGAAGGCATTGCTGAAGTTGCAACCCAGTTTCCAGCTACTCATCTTAAAAACCCAAATCAAATAATTGTTTTTTATATAGGCAGTTATCCTATTCACGTTGATTATGAGTACAAAATTTCTGAAGATTTAAAACCTGTGGCTAAAGGGAAAGGTGCATTTATAGTTCTTGATAAAACAGGCGAATTAAATAGTTGGAAACAAGCTTGTTTAGGGGTTACCGAAGACGTTTCACCTGCAGCAGACAATCTCCAATACTTTGAAGATAGGTTTTGGGGTTGGATTGTTTATACACATGGAAAAATTAAGAGAGGTGAACTGTGGGAAGCAAGGGACGCTATCGAATACATGCGGAGTAATGTTTTGAATAGGTTAGCCTGCTATCAATTGGGATTAGTGAATGAAGGGAACAGGCGTCTCGAAGCAAAATTCACTCCAGAGATTCTAAATATGTTAGAAAAAACAGTACCAGAAGGGCACAATAAAGAATCATATACAACGGCATTATCAAACACTATTGATGCTTACATAAAACTATTTGATGAAATAGTATCGACCAACGACATGGAAGGGATAACACAGGCAGACCGTGATTACCTTACCAAATCGGTTAAGTCTTAACAAGGTTTTTGAAGTACTGCGAAATTGGGTATGCAAAAGTGTTCTTTTAATGTTAAAGGTTCTAAACCCGACTCTCGCGTGATACACTTTGATAGCCCCGCTTCGACTCGATCGTCGAATCGAGGCGAGTTCGAGCGAAGTACGGTTACCAGCTCCAAAGCGAAAGAAATGGACAGTTTGCAACAGAAACGAGAAACAGAGTAAACTGAAATTATGGAAGAACAATCTGCACCTCAACCAACAATTACTCAACCGGCTTCTTCTCCGGCCCCCGTAAAACAAAGTATTAAACCTTTAATAATCGTTGTCGGTCTTGTATTTCTTCTTATGACCGGGGGGCTAGTGTATTTTGGTTACCAAAATTATCAACTACAACAAAAGCTCAACCAGCTTCAAGAGCAGCAAACTAGTCAGATACAATCCAGTCCTTCTTCTTTGCCCGCCTCCCAGACAGCTATGAGTGGAAAATTGTATACAGATCCCTTTAGTGCATTTACATTTAATTACCCAGACAATTTCGTGGTTCAGGGCGGGATTTATCAAGGACAGTATTACAATAAAGAATTACTAATTACCCTACAAGTTGCTGGAACCGAGTCATACCGACCCACCAATCAACTTAGCGTAGTCACCCGCAAAACTTCAGGACTTGACACGTTTTTGGATGATATTTATTCACTCAAGGTAGGAGAAATCTGGAGTAACCCTAACTTTGCGCCGAAATACACTCGTATTGCAGACAGCGTGATTGGTGGTATTACTGTCCATAATTATTCACAAAGTGGAGACTCTGAGGGAGAAGATAGAATGACAATCCTTAATAAAAACGGAAAATATTACGTGCTCACGTATGGATCCGAAAACCCTGGCAATTTGCAACCAGATTCTCCTGAATATGGTGTAGATTTCGCCAAAGCATTTAACCAGGTCTTTTCGAGTTTTAGATTTCTTTAAATGATCTTAGGTGAAGGTGTTCTTTTAAGGCTGAAAGTTCTGAACCTAATTTTGTTGTGATATATTTTGATAAGCCCGCTTCGACTCGATCGTCGAATCGAGGCGAGTCAGCTCCGACCGCGAAGCGAGTTCGAGCGAAGTACGCTCCCCAGCTCCGAAAGTGACAGAAATAAAGAGAAAGTAAAAGTTAAGAGATGATCAAAGCAATAGTCAGTGATTTTTCCAGAGTTTTGTTATTCCCTAAAGATAAGAGCTATCAAGGTAGTCTGAATGCTCTGCACAAAGAACTGTCTGAAAAACCAAGCTATAATGCGCTTGACTTTTTTGAGTTGAATGTTGGGCTCTTGGATTTTTATAAATCTCTAAAAGACAGAATCCCTGTTTATATTTTTACCAGTGATGTCATTCAAGATTCTCCCGAATTTCAGCCGTATCTCCAGCCGGTGTTTAAAGAGGTTTTGTCAGCTAAAAAAATGAATACAGATAAAAAAACCTCTGAGGCGTATGGGTTAGTTGCCTCTCACCTCAAATTAGGTCCTAATGAAATACTATATGTGGACGATGCACCTGAAAATATTCAGGCAGCAAAAACAGCTGGATTAAATACGTTTCTGTACAAGGATTACGAAAATTTACTTAATCAAATTAGAGAAGCTCTGAATTCCTAGGTGTTTCTTTGGTCTTTGGAATGTTAAGCTGAGGCGTCAAATCAGAAGTGATATACTTTGATTGGCCCGCTTCGACCGCGAAGCGAGGCGAGTTCGAGCCCAGTACGCTCTCCCAGCTCCGAAAGTTACAATAATAAACAGCTATGAAAGTGGCCAAGAACGACGCAAAGTTAATTACGAGAGAATTTACAACTATTTACAGCTATCCTGCTTCTTCAAAAGCAATTAGTGCGGCTTACATTGAAGTAAAAGGGAGGCATCCGTCTGGAGAAAAAGAACAGTTTATAGAACATGACCTTCACGTACTTTTTTATATAACTAAAGGAAGTGGAACTATTACGATTGAAAATATGCCTTATGAGCTTCAAGAGGGTGATGTACTTACAATCCAACCAGGTCAAAAGTATTTTATTGAAGGAAACATATCATACGTGGTTGTCACCTCTCCGGCATATTACTCTGAACAAAATGAAATTGTGGCTGATTAAATACAGTTTCTACGGTTAAGGTAGATCACAATTCGTACCATCGACTAGCTGACTTATGGAAAAAGATAAGACTCGAGAATCTACGGAAACATCCGAGACACAAAAAGACGATACCGACTCCAGTTTGGAGCGAGAAATAGCCGCTGGAGAGTGGCAACGGCTTAAAACATTTATTACCTATCGGAAGCGATCACGTCAGGGCCGGATACTGGCAAGTTACCAAGCGGTTACTAACCGCCTTAATCAGCTTTCCACAGTTTTCATGCAAGTGGTGAGAAATAATCCTAGTGGCGCACAAAAATTACTTGAAGAAATAAAAAAGCTGAGGCAGATACAAGACTTTCTCTCTGAATGTCTCATTTGGGAAAAAGAGGGAATCGAGATTGAACTACCGGAAGAAATATCGGATATCGTCGGTGGATAACAACTTATCGGCTTAGTGCTAGAATATATTTAAGAGAAAGGGGTTAATTTTCAGGTCTAACGCGATACGCCGAGATAGCTCAGTTGGTAGAGCGGCGCTTTCGTAAAGCGTAGGTCCCGGGTTCGAGCCCCGGTCTCGGCTCATTAGCTTATGGCCAGATATCCTAGTTATTCACGACTGAATTGGGCAGAAGAGCGTAGGTTGAGGCGTAAAGTTTGGTTCTTGGGCACGATCTCTGTATTGCTTTTAGTAGCATTTGTAGTCTGGGGCATCCCGAATCTTTTTAATCTCATTTCTTCGGTACGCAATTCAGGTGATCGATTAAGCAGTGGTTCTGATACTTTGGCCCCGGCACAGCCATTTATTTTCGCATTGCCGCAGGCGACCAACAGCGCAGAGTTATTTGTTTCCGGAACTTCAGAATCGGACGCTAAAGTCGAAATAAATGTAAATGGACGACTTCAGACATCCACAACCTCGGATAAAAGTGGCTTGTTTAAGTCATCGAGAATTGTTTTATCTGATGGATCTAACAACATAAAAGTAATCGCTACCGACAAAGCGGGTAATCGTAGTCTACCGAGCCAAGAGCTGAAGATAATTTTTGATAACACTAAGCCTCAAATTAATATTGATCAACCTCAGGATGGCCAAAAATTCGTAGGAGTACGGCAACAAAACACTACGATATCCGGAAAAATAAATAAAAGGGCTTCGCTTGCAATTAATCAAAGATTTGTTTATGTTTCGCCGGATGGTTCATTTACAACTTCCCTCTCGCTTAGCAACGGGGAGAATCTGATTATTGCGATTGCAACCGATTCTGCAGGAAATTATGATACGAGACAAATAAAGGTTACTTTTGAACCTTAACTAGAACTTGCGTTTTCTTCTTGGCTTTGATTGATCGACAGTCCTATTAAAGTAGATATCCAAACTAGTATCCAAAGATAAAAATAACTATTTAAAAACCAAGAGTGCCCCAAAAGTGCAAACAGAGAAGCCAAGGCAACTACTCCAACCTTTTGGGTCTGTCGGGTTAATTTTTTAACAATTTGAAAAACCAAATTGCAGAACGCTAAACCACCTACTAATCCTGAAGTGGCTAAAACCAATAAAAAACTTGAATCACTACCGGATGCCGAGTGATTCCTGTCTGTGCTGGTTATATAACCTTCTCTTTCTTGGGCAAACTTATAAGCATTGAAGCCCACTCCAAAAACCGGGTACTTTTTAAAGATACTTATGGCATGTGACCAATTTTCTATCCTGGCCAGGATACTATTTTCCCGCTCAAGCCGGATTCCTTCACCCACTGGCCGAGGCAATAATAGCGTCGAAAAAATGAAAATGACTAGCACCTTTATTAACCACTCGCGAGCCTTCATTTTGTAGGCGATAACTGCGAGCCCTATAATAAATGCTAAATATGATGCCCGAGAATAAGTTAAAAGTAACGATAGGTAAAATATCCCCATCATTATTGACCAAGCGATTTTTGACAATTTAAATTCCGACTTTAGCCCGATCAACATAAGGAGAGAGCTGGCATAGATATAGCCAGCGAACCCCGGGTCAAAAAAACTGGCGGCTATTCTAAATAGGTGAGGATCCCATCCTTCGTTTGCGAGGGGACCGAAATAAGGAAAAACGAGATACTGTACTAAGCCTGAGATGGCTAAGCCGGTTCCTGCCATTAACATCAACTTAAGTATTCTCTTTTTCATTCGACCATCGATAACCAATCCAACAAGAAACAAACTACTAGCAACAAAATATCTCGCAAGATACAAGAAGGCCAACGCAAAGTTATTTTCATCCACAGAAAGGGGGGTTAATATCAGGGACAAAATCAGGACAATAATAAATCCAATCCAGGCAACGAAGGGTGGATTGTATAGTTTTTTAATTATCGGAAATATTTTAAGGATCATTAGCAGGATAATTACTGCAGAAATAATCTCGACGAAGTAAATGGGCGTTTCTTCAGAGAGTTGGTATCTGATAAATTGTCCTAACGGGAAGATGATCCAGAGAGCTGCGTAACCTATCCAAAGTAAGTCACCTTGTACTAAGTGCTTGATAAAGCTTATTTGTCTATTCATTTAGATATAACTCCATTTCGCTTTGAACGTCTGTATAGACCAATTTCGTTTGTTCGTACCCTGAGGGTAGTTTTGCTCCCTTGCGAACAAGGAGATATCGATAATTTTCGGGATTATCTGCCCAAGAAATATGATCAAAGGGAAAATCCACATAGAATAGGTTATGAATGTCCGTAATTAGCACTTTATTCGAACCAACTAACTTTGCAATTTTACCTCCCCGATCAATGTAATTTCCAAAATCTAAGTCCAGATTACTTGCTAAAAATTCCTCTTTCGACTGTTCACCTGATATGAAGGGAATAAATTTTTGAGAAGCCAGAGTCCTTGCAAAAACATTAATTCCGATAGAGATAACCAAAAAACAAATAGTTATTTTTCTAAATCTATTTTGTAACTGGTAAATCGATACCGCCACAGGGACTGATAAGACCGCCAACCCTGGTAATAGATACCGATTGGAGAACTGAGGGAAGAACCAGACTCCAGAAAGAAGTATCATTGCTAAAATAAAGTAAGCTTTTATCGTTTTATTCCACCTTGACCAGCAAATAAGAAAGACAGGGATTAGGGCAACATATACAGGAGAGATTGGCGTGTCCGGCTTGAAGGTCCATTGCCAAGGAGCAAATACAAAACTACCCAGTCGCCCCAGAAAAGAGCTTAGCGGGGCGGATATTACACTTTCGGGTTGATATGTAAGCAATGGGTAAATTGGATCACCAGTTTTGATCCAAGAAATACTTAGCCAAGGGATGATGACCATTATTACGGCTGCAGTATAATTTAATGTATTTTTTACGCCGGTTTGTAGTGGTTTTTTTTGAATAAATATCCAAAAAGCAATCAAGACAGACGGGACAATAAAGATCATCTTTACTGATGAAGCTAGTCCGAATAATAATCCGCCTAGCCTGTAATCTTCCTTCTCAACTAATCCACGAACAGCTAAAAGGAGAAACACAACCACATACAGATCTGTATAGGCGGTAGTCGAAAGCCAACCGACAGAAAGCATGGTGTACCAGTCAACTGCGACCAATAAGGCTATTTGTCGGGTGATATGTTTTCGACTGAGGGAATAAATTAAGGCGAAGGACAGTAAACCAAATATAAGATGCATGAATTTCGCCATGGTTGCAGTACGATCAATCGAGAGCAGAAGCGTGTACCACATCTCTGCCAAGCGCGGAAGCCCGCTTGGCAGCAAATTACCCCGGGGAAACCAAATTTCTCCCCTTTCTAAATACAATTGCGGAAGCGGCAGGTGATACCATAGCGCATCGAAAGACAGTTCCGGAGAAGCTGCCCCTATCAGATTTAATACCAGCTGAAATATCGCTACTGTAATAAGTAATCGCTCTAAAATTCCGTCATTCCAGAGTCGTTTTACTTCATCGATTAGGGCCACAATTAATTTTGCCCTTAAAATAAGGGTGACTGAGAATACAGACAATAAAATGAAGATAAAGGCCAGTATGCTTATACTCGGTAAATCCCAGAGTACGCCGATTAAATAAAGTGCATACCCAACGATTGCCCACGCTAAAACAACAGTAAGCATGGAAGCTTTCCTCGACAACCCAACATTAATAAATAGGATGCTAATATGATACTAAGCCAGAAGAGGTAGAGCGCTTCCCATCGTGTTTTTATCATAGACCTGTACTTTTAACATTTAACGTTTGCCCACCTGACTTTGTAAACAAGAAAAGTTTTGATCGAACTAAAAATGAATGAAAGCTCATCAGAAGCGCAATATTAAAACCTGCCATCCCGTCTAAAAACCCTAACTTAAAAATCCAACTTCGAAAAAAGGTTGCTAGGGGCTTAAACCAATCAACCAGATTTGTACTTTTACCTTCTTCGTAGAATTGTCTTGCGTTAAGGGACGATTTAAAGTTTATTTCCTGTAAAAATTCTGCGACCGACTGATGTGGATAATGCAAAAGGGGATTGTTAAGTTGGTCTATCTTGCCTTCTATCTCCCAAACTTCATCAACCCTTCGTCTCCACTTTCCAACTCCCCTTCTTCCCAGACGAACATAATTAAATCTGGCTATATCCCCGTGGCGAATTTTCTTGCCCCATAAGTAGTCGATGCGTTTTACCTTAAAACCCTTGTACTCAACTTTTTTTACCTTTTCCATAATTTCATTTGATAATTCTGTTGTGACTACCTCATCGGCATCCACGAACAGTACCCAAGAATTTGCAGCTTTTTCCAGGGCGAAGTTCCTTTGAGCAGCGAAATCATCTTTAAGTGCTCGCTTGAATACCTTTGCTCCCAATTTAGATGCAAGTTCTACCGTTCTATCTGAAGACTCATCGTCAATTACTATTATCTCGTTACACCATTGCAGTGATTTGATGCATCTTTCAATATTTTTTTCTTCGTTTCTAGCCAAAACTATTGCTGTAATCATGAAATACTAAATCCTCATTTTATCTATCCGGTTTATGATGAACAGATGATATCTGTAGTCGAAATAAATAACCCGTAAAAGAACCAATTAATACAGCAATATCAGATATTAACTGGAGCAATGGTAGCCACATGGTCGCGCTAATAACACCAACATACTTATAGTTTTTATTAACTGCCCATACTAGATATAAACATGATAATAGAGCAATGATTACCCATAAACGATTTGATACAAAGAGCGCTAGTAAAAACAAAATAATAAATAAAATTGCTCTTATGAAAAGTAATGGAAGTGTATTCCTTGTTGTCCCTGCCTGGGCGTCTCCGAAAGCAAATTTTAAAAACATCCAAAATGCCTCAAGCACTTCCTTTCTTGGTTCCCACTCAACCACGGCTTCTTTTGCGAAACGTATTCTTCTCGCACGCATGGATTTTAACCGCCTAGCTAGCACATAGTCCTCATTGTACGAAAACTCTTCTGGAAATCCACCACAGTCATTTAAGATTTTCCTAGTCAATGCCATTGAACGTGATGCAGGTAAGAAATTATCATTTAACAAATTATTGTTCATCACTAACGTGTATGTGGCAAGACATCGCTGAAATACCGTAGCCTTATGATTCACTCGATAATAACCAGCAACAACATCGCAGTCTCCTCCACGAATGGGTTCACTAATTTTCTTAACCCAGTCCTTGTTTGCAATACATCCTGAGTCCGTAATTGCGATAATATTATTTCGAGCTCTTTTGATTCCTTCATTCCTTCCAACGGATCGATTACCTGTCTTGGAATAGTATTTAACTCCCTTTCCTTTGAACTCTGAGATTATTTGAGAAGTTTTATCCGTGGAACCTCCATCTACAACCAAAATTTCTCCGGGTTTATATGTTTGACTCAAAAGAGATTTTAAGGTACCCCTAATGCTTTGGGCTTCGTTTTTTACAGTAATTACGACGCTAACATGGTTCGTGTGATGGTGGTTCTTGTTTGACATCGAAATATAAAAGATTATAAACTAAACTGACTTGTACCACATTATACTTAGTAAATTTCTCACTTTCAGAATAGGTGTAGTTCTTCTTCTAACTTCATTAGGTTTATTTTTGCTTTCGCCCGTGACCAGCGCTTCAATTATCTTATTCGAGGATGATTTCGAAAATGAAGAATATACGAGAAGCTCTTGGATAGTAGAAGCAGGGGATTGGAAGGTATTAGATGGTGATTACTCGTCGACGGTTATGTATGACGGTTCTGACCACTGGAGCCTTAGTAAGACAGGACTATCGGTATGGACTGATTACGAATTCCATACTGATGTCAAAAATACTGCTGGGGCAGATAAGGTAATATTGTTTAGATACAAGGACTGGAATAATAATTATGCTGTTCACATGGTTGGTTACCCATTTTCACAAAATTATGTTCGGCTTAATAAATCAGAAAATGGAGTTTTTAAGCAACTAAAGGTCGTTCCTTTTCTGAATACAATTAATTCATGGTATTCTTTAAAAGTAAGAGTCGTAGGTAACAAGATTGAGGTGTATATCGATGGTACCAAGTATATCGACTTTGATGACACTGGTAGTATTTTGAACCAGGGTAAAATAGCCTTGTATGTCTGGTCTGGCAATTACTCTGGAGTAGGTAGTATAACAACCTCTCATTTTGACAATGTATTGATAAATGATCTTTCAACTTTCCCTTCTCCTACCCCACTTCCCGTTCCTTTGTTAAAACAGACAGATTTACGATGGTCAGATGAGATATACGATAGTGCTACCGAGTGGTCCTCTCCGGCTCCACCAACGATACATCGATGGGGATGCGCAATTACGTCTGTTGCGATGAATTTTCTTTTTCAGGGTGTAGACAAGACACCTGATGGATCTGAAGTTAATCCGAATTCAATAAATTCTTGGTTGCAGTTGGAAGAGGATGGTTATGTTAATGGCGGACATGTTAATTGGTGGGCGTTAAGAAGATTTACCCGGCTGGCGCATAACCTTTATGGTTCGCCTATTTTGGATTTTAGAAAAAATAGCTCATTTAATACTAAGTTGCTCAACGCTCATCTCGAAAAAAATCAACCCGACATAATTGGCGTAAAGCAGGGTGGTCATTTCGTGGTCGCCACAGGCCGCTCAGCAGCGTCACACTTTATAAATGATCCACGCTATCCATTTACGGAACTCTCCTCATATAACAGTCCAAATTCAATAATGAATTACTTTCCCACCAATACGAACCTGGCCGCTTTATACCTGACGGTAGACCCGAAGGTTGAACTATTTCTAACAAATCAGATGGGATTAAAACTAGGAAAGGATCCCAGCACCATGGAAATCTTTGTCCCCGGAGAAAGCAATTATGGATTTGTTCCTCCAATTCTGGACGAAAGTAATCAGCCAAGTGGTCCTGGTTTTCAAGAGCTGGCAATGCCATTGCCAATCAACGCAAGCTACAGCCTTGTTATCTGGTCGGATTCGCTTTCACCTTATAAACTGACCCTCATTGGTTATGATAGGAATGGAGATCCTTTTATGAGGACATTTGAAGGAATCGTCGATGATGGTTCCCCTACCCTTATCAACTTTGACTATTCACAAACTGATCCCGTCGGAGTAAAGAACGCGGTTAAAGTTGTGACCTATGAGACCTTTCGAAATGATATTCGGTTGGCTTATAGTCTGGGCTGGATAAACTCCCAGACAACAAGAGATCAGCTTATTCACAGGGTCTCGCTTCTGGAAAAAAAAGATACTAGTAATAGTGACAAACCATCTCAGGTGATCGGCGACCACCTTAGAGACTATATCTCCCAGTTAAACAAACAAAACCGAATTAATAACCGGTCGAGTAAACTGTTTCTCGCTGATCTGACTCAACTCGGCTTCTGACAGTCGGCACAGTGCCAGATGGTTCACAATTCGTGCGACTGACAAATCAGTCTCCCTGATTTGGAAGAAGTACTGAAAAATCCGCAGTAGATTACAAAGAAGTATTTCCTTAATCGTGCGACTGAAGTCCGACGTCTCCCGTCGGACGAGGAAGTACTGAAAAACCGCAGTTTTTCAGTGCACGTGCATGGGCTTGAACCATGGACCTCTTCGATGTGAACGAAGCGCTCTACCGCTGAGCTACACGTGCATGAGAACCTATCTTACCAGAGATATTGTCATTTTTCCCGGTCACGCCTATTGCAGATATATTATAAGACCCCCATAATAGCTTTGTCCTTATGAATAAAATCTGGGCATTCTTACTGGATACAGTCGAAACGGTGGTAACCTCCTTAGCCATCTTTCTAATTATTTACCTTTTTCTTGCCCGGCTCCATTACATAGAGGGATTGTCTATGCAGCCCAATTTCCAGAACGGAGATTATATCCTAGTTGATCTTATTTCGTATAAATTCTCGCAACCAAAACGAGGTGATGTTATCGTCTTTATTGCCCCTCCGTCCCCCAAACATGAATTTATTAAACGAGTTATCGGCATTCCCGGTGATACCCTGGCAATTTCACAAAACAAAGTCTTTCTTAACGGAGCGCTTGAGCCGGATTCCTTCTTACCTTCTAATTTTATCACCGCTGACGGAAATTTCCTCCCTGAGGGAAAAGAAATACAGGTTCCTCAAGAACAGTATTTCGTTCTAGGTGATAACCGTTCAGAGTCGAGTGACAGTCGAGTTTGGGGATTTGTACCGAAGAAGAATATTGTCGGTAAAGCTTGGCTTCGAGTATGGCCGATTCAAAATCTGGGGTTTATTCCTAACTTCAGTTTTTAGATATCTTTTAAACAACAACGCCCTTGAAGATTTTCTGCAAACGGTCTTCTGTGTCTTCCAGCCCTCCTTTAAGTACCAAAACTAACCTTGTCTCAGCGCGAGAACGTGTCAGTTTAACTTTTGAGATATCTCCTCCGCCCAATGCTTGCTCAATTGCATCTCTTATTTTGTCAATGTCCTCAGAAATGATATGTGGGGCTTTGCTGCTGGGTTTCGGTTTTTGCCCCACCTGAGCCCTCATTCTCCGGGCAAGATCCTCCGCCCTGCGTACTGAACCGGCTTCTTTGAGGATTATTTTATAGGCCTCTACCATCAACCGATCATCATCAATGGCAGCCAAGGCCCTGGCATGACCTTCTGATATTAAGCCTGATAATAGGCCGTCTTTGAGGGCATCCGGCAGGCTTAATAACCTTAAAGTGTTAGATACATATGCCGGACTTTTGGAAATTCTTTGAGAAATATCACTGTTTGATAAACCAAATTCACTTATCAATCTTTCAAATGCCTTGGCGCGGTCGACCGGATTAAGGTCAGCCCTTTGAACATTTTCCACGATCGCCATTTCGAGCATGCCCCGAGGCGATGTCTCCCTAATGATCGCTGGAATTGTTTTTATCCCAGCCAGTTTTGAAGCCCGCCAACGTCTCTCACCGGCAATTATCTGAAAGCCTGCTGGCGTCTTGGCGATAACGAGTGGCTCCAAGATACCGTGTTCTTTGATTGAATCTACTAAATCGACGAGAGATTCCGGGGTGATAACTCCACGTGGCTGAAGAGGATTAGGTTGCAATTCCTCAACGCTTATCTGAATTATCTGGTCGTCCATTTATGAAGGGGTAACTGAAATAAACAGCTTTCCGAGTAGCCTCTTGATGGCGATTTTACCTTCACGTATTGTGTATATTGTGTGATCCCGACCTTCTTTGACCCCTTGACCTGGCTTGAAAGTAGATCCGTGTTGCCTAACTAAAACCATCCCATTTTTTACTGCCTGACCGTCACCAACCTTGAGACCGAGTCTCTTTCCGGGACGATTTCCTTGCTGCCTGGTCTTTGATGAAGCTTTTGTATGAGCCATCGCAAAACAGATTAATTTAAATTTTCACGATTGTCAAGAGGAAAATCGATAATGTGAAAATTTAATCTACTTCTTCGGCTTTCGCGAGGCTACTTTTGCAGGTGGAGCTTTCTTCGGCTTGGCTTCAACCTCTTCTCCGAAATCATCAATCCTGAGTCGGGTTAGCTGACCCCTAAAACCCGTTGTCTTTTGGTAACGTGACTTGGCTTTGTATTTAGAAATTTTAATCTTTGGGCCTTTCTCTTGGGCGATGACCTTGGCGATCAGTTTTTTTCCTGGAATTACTGGAGCACCAATTGTTACCTTGCCGTCTTCAACCAACATCAATATATTGCTAATTATAACCTCTGCGCCGGGATCCCCTTTGATAAATGAGGTAACGAAATCAACCTGAGGACTAACTTTATATTGAGCTTTTTCTATCTCAACAACTGCGTAGATCATGCCCGGATTATAGCTTATTATTCGGAGCTAAACAATATCGTTATCAGGAAAAATTACGTCCGATTTCAAGTGCGTCTGTATTTTTCAATCTAAGATAGACACCATGGACTAAGCCCAGAGAAAAAAGAACTGAGACCAAGGAGGAACCACCCTGAGAAATAAACGGCAGTGGTACACCCGTGACGGGTAGTAGCCCCATATTCATCCCTGCCCCCACAAATGCTTGAAAAAAAATAAGACCCATCACGCCGACCACATAGAGGCGCTCGAAGCGATTTGTGGTTTTAGAGGCAACTGTGTACATTCTCCAAAAAATAATCCCAAAAGAAGCCAAGACAATAATGGCTCCTATTACGCCCAACTCTTCGACTAGTGAGGCAAAGACAAAGTCTGTACTATTTTCGGGTAAAAATCGAAGATGTGACTGCGTACCACGTCCCAATCCTCTCCCAACTAATCCTCCTGAACCAACAGCGACCAACGCCTGAATCAGGTTATAGCCGGTTCCCAATGGATCCCGTCCGGGCTCCAAAAAAGAAAGTAGTCGGTTCTTTTGATACCCTTTTAAGAAATTCCATATCAATGGGAAAAGAATCCCGACAGAAATACCTAAAGTTCCCAACCAAGACATGGGTATTCCGGCGGTGAAGATAACAGCCAGCCATCCTGCCATAAGTACCAAGGCACTTCCTAAATCTGGTTGAAGAAAAATAATTACCGCTGGGACGATAGCCAGTAAGCCACCCAGCAAGATTTCTCTCGGCCGATTCAACTTTCTTGTCGAAAAATACTTTGCGAGACCAATGATTATAAGAGGTTTAACAATTTCGGAGGGTTGAATGTTCAAGGGTCCAATGGATATCCATCTAAACGTTCCTCGAGTGAGTTCGCCGATAATAAAAGGTAAAACCAAAAATACAACTGACGAAACATATATATACTTTGCAAACGTAGAAAAAAAAGTAGATGAAATTATTGATGCAACGAAAAAAGCAAGTATGCCTACAAATACAAAGCCTGTTTGCAGGTACACTTCTGAGGGGGAGATACTGGCTTGAATTGTCAGTCCTACCCCAATCAGCAGAATCGTAGCCCCGATGATCCACCAATCAAAACTCTTGTGCACAACCGAATTTTATCATTCCCTTTAAACTTCTTTCACTTCCAGATCAGCACCCTCTTCGATCTTAGTCGCCAGTGTTTGACGCAATACCCGGTTTACCAGCTCCTCGCTGGATGGAATAAATGCGGATTTAATAATAACTTTCTGATCCAGCAAAAGACCCAGTTCTTTGCGCTTGTCCTGAACTTGACGAACGAGCTCTCTGGCTTTGCCCTCCTCGATCAGCAGCGGAGTTAGTTGAGTGTTCAAATCTACCGTTAATTCACTGTCTTTCCCCTTTTTCCAAAATACCCGTTTGATGTTGAGTTCATCAGCCAGTAACTGCATCAACTCCCCCGACGGCTGACGGCCGGGAGCGCTTACGTTGACCTCTGCCAGAGGCTGTCTAACTTTTATTTGATTTATCTTTCGTTGGGCTAGTCCTTTTTCCGCTACCTGTCTGATCACCTGCATTTGTTCTATTAGTGAATTATCCAATACCTCACGTGTTTTAACTTCCGGCCAATCAGCCAGATGGACCGATTCCTCACCAGTCAAATTTGTATAAATTTCTTCGGTCAAGAAAGGGATAAATGGAGCTAGAATCTTCATCAAAGTTACTAAAACTGTATAAAGCGTTGCATGACATAGGTCTTTATCCTTTTTATCTAAAGCCGAGAACCCGACTCGATCACGAGACCGACGGACATACCAGAGCGAAAGATCCTCGACAAAGTGTTCAAGCAGGCTAGCAGCCGTAGAAGCGTCATATTTTTCCAAAGCTTCGGTCACCTCGATAATTGTTTTATCCAAGAGCGTAAGGATCCAAAGATCAAGAGCGGTGGGTTTACTACCCAGCTCAAAGCGCGGGTGCCAATTGTCCAAGCAAGAGTAAGTAACGAAAAAGTTATAGACGTTCCAGAGGGTTAGGTAGAATCGACGACGGGTGTCGTCAGCTTCTTTTTGGCCAAATGGAGCGTTTTGGGTAATATTGCTAAGTTCACAATACCAACGGATGATGTCCGCACCGAACCGATCTGCGCCTTGGGTAAAATCAATCGCATTTCCGAGGCTTTTGTGAAATGGACGACCCTGAGAATCGACCATGGTGGCAAAACCCAAAACAGTTTTGAAGGGATTAGTTTTTTCTAAAACGGTACTCATAGCGATTAGTGAATAGAACCAGTTTTTAAATTGGCCCGGGAAGGATTCGGTGATGAAGTCGGCCGGGAACCATTCCCGCCAGTATTTTTTATCAGACGTGTAGCTCAGCTTATCTGTCTTGGGGTCAATCAGTGTCGAAAAAGAAACGATGCCGGCATCAAGCCAGGGGTTTCCCACATCGCCGATTCGGGAAATCACGGCGGAGCATATTTGACATTTGATCTTCACTTCATCGATCCAAGGCTTGTGGGGTGTGTTTCCCTCAAATTTTTTCCACCCGACGACGGCTCTTTTTTTAAGTTCCTCCCGACTGCCAATAACTTCGAAGCTACCACACTTTTGGCACTCATAAATCGGCAAAGCCAACCCCCAATAACGATTTTTCTTTGAAATAAGCCAGTCATGCATGTTTTTTAACCAGTCCAGCTCGCGGTCAAGACCGAATCCGGGTAACCAAGTAATTTTACTAGCGACATCAACCATTTCCTGTCGAAGGGTCCGTTTTTTCTTATCCGTAGGATCTTTTTTGTCCATGGAGATATACCATTCGTCGGCGACTTTCCAAACTAATTCGGTTTTGCAGCGCCAACAAGCAGGATAGCGGTGTTTGTATTTAAAGATGTCAAAAACGGTGTCCATGCCCGATTTCTCCCTTTCCTCGAGGTAATCAAGAATGATACGTGGGTTGTTTTTAGCATTTTTTCCTGAGAATTGACCAAGGCCAGGTAAGTAGTCAGCGTTGTCAGCGATGACGGGGATCATCGGCAGACCAAGCTTCTTCCCCAGTTGATAGTCTTCTTCACCGGCGCTGACGGCCGTGTGAACCATACCTGTTCCTTCTTCCATCGAAATTGGCATCAGCAGATCGTCTGTCGCAACTACAATATGAAAGGTTTCGGGATTATCTCTGGCAACTTTGTTTATAGCCTCCAAATCATCAAAAGCGCCTGTATAATGGAGGCCGACAAGCTCTTTTCCTTTTACGGTTTTTAAAATCTTCTGTTTAGAATCTTTAAAAACACTTTTTACGAGTGCCGCCGCGACCCAGAAGCGATTTTTGTCTTGCCCTTGGACCAGGGCATAGTTTTGTTTCGAGTCAACGGCCACGGCGATATTGGCCGGAATTGTCCATGGGGTTGTCGTCCAGACAAGTAAAAATTCGTTTTCCCTGCCAACGATTGGGAATTCAATGATAACCGATTCATGAATCAACTCTTTGTAGTCCTCGGTGAGAATTTCGTGTTGGGAAATGGCGGTCTCACATCGCGGGCACCAAGGGACAGAATCGTGACCTTTGTAAATCCATCCACGCTCAAAACAGGTTTTTAAAAAATGCCAAATCATGTAATTGTTTTGGTCGGACATGGTGAAATACGAATTGTCCCAATCGGCAAAATATCCCAGGCGCTTACTTTGTTCAGCCTGAATGGTTGAGTATTTCCATACCCTCTCTTTACATTTGTTCACAAAATTGGCTACCCCATAGGTTTCTATGTCCTTTTTTGATTTAAACCCGAGCTCTTTTTCAACTTCGACCTCCACCCACAACCCCTGGCAGTCAAAGCCGTTTTGGAAACGCTGCCTAAAACCTAGCATATTATAAAAACGAGGCCAGAGGTCTTTATAGGTCCTTCCCCAAGCATGATGAACCCCCATCGGATTATTGGCTGTTATAGGCCCGTCTAAGAAAGAAAAACGTTTCTTCGAAGAATCATTTTTATGAAGGTACTTTTCGACAATGCCGTCTTTGTACCAATGCTCTAAAATTCTTCTTTCCATTGCCGGAAAATCGACCTTAAGGTCTACTCTTTCAAAAGTTTTTATATTTTTTTGTTTTGGCATAAAAGACTCCTATAAAACAAAAGTCCGTCCCTTTTGAAAGGACGGATTACCGTGGTACCACCTTATTTAGGATATTAAGATAACTTGTGATAAAAGCAATGAGTTTATTTTGACTCACCATTCTTATCTTCTAATCTTCTTATCCTATCTTATCTCCTGCTATCACGGGCTTACCCGTCGGGTTCTACTTTTTGCCTTCCGGCGAATTTCTTCCCGAGGCTCCAGGGTGATTACCCTATCTTCACAGTATTATTTTACAACGATGCCTTGAAAAAACAATTACCGTCCTTGTCTTAAGAATGCAGGGATATCAAATTCTTTGTCACTTCCCCCATATTCCTCTGATTCTTGCGGTCCGGTATCAGGCTCTTTTGTAATTGGCTCCGAAACTACTCCGGTAACTGCCGGACGAGGAGTGATGGTGTTGTTGGTCACCGATCGTGCAGTTGAAGCAAGTTTGGCGAGTTGTGCTCGAGATTGATCGAAACCGGCAGCAATTACCGTTATCCCAATCTGATCCACCATTTTAGGATCGATGGTCGCTCCAAAAATTACATTGGCGTCAGGATCGGCTGCTTGAGACACAATTGAAGCGGCTTCGTCCACTTCTGTCATTGTTAGATCCGGTCCGCCAGTTATATTAAGCAAAATACCTTTCGCCCCTTCAATGGATATGTCAAGAAGCGGGGAAGATATCGCCGCTCGAGCCGCCATCTGTGCCCTATTCTCGCCGACTCCGCTACCTATCCCCATCAGAGCTGATCCGGCTGATCGCATTATTGCTTTAACATCTGCAAAATCAACATTTATAAGTCCCGGGATGGTAATGATGTCGGATATCCCCTTAACTCCCTGACTTAGAACAGAATCTGCTAGCTTGAAGGCTTCCATTAAGGTCATCTTTCTATCAACCACATCCATGAGCCTTTGGTTAGGAATTACAATTAAGGTATCGACATGCCCTTTTAATTTTTCAATTCCCTCCTCTGCTGTGACCATTCTGCGAGCACCCTCAAATGCGAATGGTTTGGTGACGATGGCCACGGTTAAAGCGCCCGATTCTTTGGCAATACTTGCCAAGACCGGAGCAGCGCCTGTCCCTGTTCCTCCTCCAGCGCCATAGGTAATAAATACCATATCTGAATCCACTAGAAGATCTTTTAACTTCTCGTGTGATTCCTCGGCCGCCTGTTCACCAATTTTTGGATCTCCTCCTGCCCCGAGGCCGCGTGTCAAATTATCACCAATTTGAACCTTCGTAGGAGCTAAGTTAGTAAGGAGAGCCTGGGCATCAGTATTAACAGCAATAAAATCAACACCACGAATTAACCCCTCGTTTATCATGGAGTTTATTGCGTTACTTCCACCGCCACCAACACCCAATACTTTTATCCTGGCAAATCTACCAACATCTGGTTTTACAAGAGCCATAAATATCGTTTAACCCAAAATAGCAAACGCTTATACAGGCAGAAAACGTTTAAGGCAACAGGGATTTTATCAAGTCGACCACACGTGTGGCAAGACCCTTTATCGGCAAGACATCAAATGACCTCTGCATCCTTTTAGCAAACGGAGATTTATTTTCTAAGGCGTCAGAAAATTTTGAACCATAGATAAGCAAACCAACAGCGGTGGAATAAGCCGGACTGCTTATATCATCAACCAGACCAGTGACTCCTATGGGTATTCCGATCCGTACGGGAAGAGCCAAACTTCTTTTAAAACTGTCTTGTGCACCGGTGGTCAGAGACCCTCCTCCTGTTATTACCACCCCGGCTGGGGTTAAACCTATAACTCCTGCTTTCTTTAATTCCGCTCCTACTATGTTTGCAATCTCGTTAAGCCTCGGTCTAATGATTCCTTCAACCACAGTTTTTTTTGAGATCGTCTTAACTCCTTCTGTTAAACTCAAACTGGCTAAATCTAATTCATCCTCTTTTTCTTTGCCTCCCTTTTCCCCAGTGGCTGAACCATGATCCTTTGGTTCCTCAGAAACAAAAGTCTTAATTTTCTCCGCACTCTCGAGCGAAATTCGAAGTCCAATCGCCAGATCGTTGGTAACATGCCTTGCACCGATTGGCAATACACTTGACACACATAACGCCCCCTCCGTATATACCGCCAGAGAGGTTGTTCCCCCTCCGATATCAATAAGTACTACCCCTAACTCTTTTTCTGTTTCTGAAAGACTAGCAAGTGATGAGGCTAGTCCTGAATAAACTAGCCCCGCGATATCAGAGCCGACTTCGCCGATACATTTGGTCAGATTTTTAAGTGCGGTGGAAGAGCCGGTAACAATGTGGGTGTCTACTTCAAGCCTCACACCGGTCATGCCGACAGGATCTCTGACCCCTTCTTGTCCGTCAACCGTAAACGATCTCGGAAGGACGTGTAGGATTTCTTGGGCGGTGGGGAGGGAAATTGCCCGCGCTGCTTCCATTACGCGGTGAACATCTTCTGCGCCGATTTCACCGTTGGACTGCGATACCGCAACAACACCTGTTGAATTCTGCGACTGAACTTGCGGACCCCCCACAGAAACAAACACTCGACCGATACTATATCCGGCCATTCTTTCTGCGATCTCTAAGCACTCAAGAATACTGGCTGAAGCTTCTTCAATATTTACAATTTGACCTTTGCGTACACCTCTTGACGGTATTGAAGAAACTCCGATAACGTGGATTCTCTCGTCATCTTCTGAACTTTGAGCCACCAAAGTTGTAATCTTGGTACTACCAATATCAATTGCTGAAACCTGACGTGATTTGGGCATTATCCTGATGTTTAGTAAGAAAGGGTAATATTTTGAAACCTTAAATCTACCACTTTGGGCTTATTATCCTGTATTGTAGGCTCGGCTAGTAGCAATTGTAAAGTGGCAGCAGAAATGAATGGGTCCTTTTCTAGAGATATTAAAGCCTTCAAGCCGGAGATTGAAATTTCTAAGTCACCAAAGGACGAGATTCTCGCGTCAATGCCAGTAAACTTTTCGCCTAGAAGTATAAGCACCGGAAGGGCTCGATCGGCATAAACAGTGGATAGCTTGTGGTCAGAAAATTTCCAATCCGCTTCATTTAAATAAAGCTTAGGTAAATATCCGATTTCGCTACTTTCGCTTATAAGCAAACCTTGATTATCAAGTAAATACCACCGAGGTTTTAGAGTGAAGGCCTCATTTGTTATAGCAACTGCTGGCTTTTTAATACTTAGTTTGATCGTTATTGTTTTTAGGCCTCGTCTCTGAACTGACATGTTCTTTATATAGGGATAACGCTGCTTAATTGAGTCAAGAACGCCCGAGACATCGCCGGGAAAGATGGCTTGTTTCTTAATTGAAGCAAGAGTGTTAATAATTTCAAGAGGACAACCTTCCCCGTTAGAATTTACACATGTGATTTCTTCGAAGCGGAGAAACTTATTGGTTACCAGCAGCCAGGTCAATATCAACAAAATCGTGACCGGCAAGAGAAATAACAAAAGTTTTGGAGTAACTCTCTTAATCCTCGCTGATAATTTGTACAATTTCATCGACCATTTTTTCTTTGGCATTAAGTGGGAAGTCGTATCGATGGGAAAAAGCGTTTTTCTCATAGAATTCTAGGTTTCCCATCATCAATTGTATCTTATCTAAAAGTCGTTCTGGAGTTAAGTCTCTTTCGGCAAGTATCTCCACCGAGCCGATTTGCTTCAAAATCTGAGCATTTCGATGTTGTTCATTATTTACCACCCAGGGAATCGGAATTAAAAGAGCCGGTTTACCGGTTACCCCCAACTGATATACCGTGTGCGCACCCGATCTAGACACAATTAAGTCAGCGTGAAACCAAGCTTTCCAGTTATCATCCCCAGAGAGATAATCTACAACCTTATATCGGGATCTAAGACTAACATTCATCTCATCGCGGATACTTCCGGCCGCAGCAAAATCCCTGAAAAGGGTCGACGACCCAGTTTGATGGATAACTTCATATTTCCTCACTAACTTACCAATTACCGGCATTATTTTTTTGTTTATAACATGGGAGCCCTGTTTCCCACCTGTAATAAATATTGCTTTGTTGCTTCTTTTTTTCTTCACTTCATGCACCTTAAGATATCGAAAGAAACTTTCCGGTAAAGGAAGACCGATAACCTTTACCTTCCCTTGTGGAAAATATGACTTTGAAGTGTCATATGTCAGAAGAACTACCCTAGCGAATCTCCCAATCAATTGATTCGACAATCCAGAGACGGAGGTCTGCTCGTGAGTAATCGCCGGGATGCCAAGGAACCATCCAACAATTACTACAGGCACCGCAAGATACCCCCCGAAGGAAACAATAATATCTGGCCTTGTCAATCTTAAGCACTTAAACGCCTCAATGAACCCCCAAAAAATTCGGAGAAGTTTTAAAGGGTTATAGGTCCGATACAATTTACCTGCCTTCAACTCAAAGAACTGAATACCGGTTGCTGTTACTTCGCGATACTCCGCCGCCGGACTATTGTCCCCCCACATCGAATATTTATGGCCCAGCCAGAAGACCTCGCAACCTTTCTTTTTAAGTTCCATTGCCACAGCTAGTGCGCTATTATGATGGCCCCCGGTAAATACGATTCGCTTATTTAATTTATTTAGCATTCTTTTGTCTGTCGAGAAATATTGAGAAGTATGCCGATTGAGCTGAGCGAGACGACTAAGGACGAACCTCCATATGAAATAAAAGGCAAGGGAACCCCGGTCAGAGGCAAGAGCGAAACCATCGCTCCTAGATTAATTATCGTTTGTACCGCCAAGAACGACACTATGCCGGTTGCCAGCAACATACCTTCTCGGTCCGGCGCATGCCAAGCAATCTTCAAGCCACGCAGAAATAGGCCAAGTAACATAAGAATCAACGTAACTGCCCCTATAAAACCTAATTCTTCAGCCACTACGGCGAATATTGAATCTGTAGCTACTTCCGGCAAAAAAAGATATTTCTGTCGTGATTGACCTAAACCTAACCCAGATATCCCTCCTGAACCTAAAGCTAGAAGTATTTGCCTGACTTGATAGGAAGTTCCCAGTGGATCACTCTGGTGATTTAAAAAGGTCAGTATGCGAGATCTTCGGTATTCGGAATTGATAATCAGTCCGGCGGATATTAATAAAATAACAGGTACGGCCAATATTAATTCATGAATCCTGGCTCCAGCTACGAAATATAGAATAAAGCCGGAACCAACTATTACGACGGTGGTTCCCAAGTCCGGTTCAAGCATAATAAGTACCCCTAAGGCTAAAAGTACGGCAGCGATAATTGGCAACTTGGGTTTTGTTCTCATAATTCTGGCAAAAAAAAGGACTGCAGCAATTTTTGTGAGCTCCGCCGGTTGGAAATTAAATCCAAAAAGGGTAATCCATCTTTTAGCGCCCAAGAGAGAGGTGCCCATCCCCGGGACGAGAACAAGTATTAGAAAGATTGTAGATAAACTTAAAATAAAGAAAGACATTTTTGTGAGCCAGTGATAATCAACCCGAGATAAGACGCCCATCGCAATAATGCCGATTACAAACCATAATGATTGGTTTCTTGCATAATAAAGTTTGTCACCAAAATCTTTGTAGGCAGAAGCGCTTGAGGCGTCGTAAACCATTACGACACCAAATATGGCAAGAGCAATCGTTAACAATAACAGGCCTTTGTCGACATAGCCATGGTTAATAGCTATTTTTTTTCTCATTAATCTTGAAATTTTAAAGAAGAGCTAACCAAAGACCGAAAATTGCCAGCATCAGTCCCGCTAACCACGCCCGCATTACAATTTTAGGTTCTTCCCAACCCCTGATCTCCAATAGGTGATGCAAAGGAGCGATCTCAAAAACTCTTCTATTAAATATTCTCCATGAAAGTATTTGTATTAAACTGCTACCTCCGTCGACCAAAAATATGCCAGAGACAACAAACACCGCTACAACCTTCCCCAAAAGTAGTCCTATAACAGCAAGTGTCGCCCCAAAAGATAACGCCCCGACATCACCCAACCAAACCCTCGCAGGGAATACATTAAAATAAAGAAAGGCCATCATTGAACCTATGAACAGGGCAATAAAGGTAGAAAGGACGGTATCAAGAGACGAGCCGGCAATTACCCAAAAGGCTCCCAGGGCAAAAAGGAATAAACCGCAAGATAACCCGTCAAGCCCATCCGTTATGTTGAAAGCATTAACGAACGTAACTATTACAAAAGCAGCAAAGGGGATATACCACAAGCCCAAATTTACTACACCAAATAGTGGGATATTAACAATCTGGATATGTAAGTTCTGATAGAGCATGACTGCAATGATAATTGCTAATAGCCATTGAATGATAAACTTCGTGCGCGTCCGAATTCCAAAGATCCCTTGTTTGGGAATGCCAAAGAACTTAATGACATCGTCATATAGTCCTAAAGCACCAAAAGATAAGAAAGTGAAAAACAGTATTTGAAGCTCCTGAACTATAGGATAAGAAGTCGAGATATAAACTCCAAGTTTTGACATGAGTGGAAATAATAATAAATAGAGAAGGGTTACCACTCCGATTACTAATAGTCCTCCTCCTACGGGAGTTCCCGATTTCCAGTTATGGAGTTTATGCCAACGTATGAAAGGCTTATAAGTTTCGGTTTTTTGAATTATTTTTAATTGATTTCTTCGTCTGAATTTTAGAGAGTAAAGTAAGTTGATAAATGGGACAACGGCAATACTAGATATGACGAATGAGAATATTAATAAACCAAGATAGAGAACCATAATTAGGATGTTTGCTGTCTGTTTACTTTAACCATCTCATGAGGGACAGAAAATATGGTGTATAGATGATGACGGCGATAAGTACTGAGCCGTAGGCAAAAATCATCATCATCCCGGCAGCGATATCTTTTGCCTGTTTCGCGTCTTTATGCCATTTCTTTGTTGCTAGGTCGACTACATATTCAATTGAAGTATTTGCCATCTCGATGACAAAACCCATGATAATTGTCACGCAGATTATTAACCATTCATAACGAGTAATTTGGAAAAATACCCCAAAGAGGACAGAAGTCAGTGAGAAAAAAGCATGATATGCAAAATTTGGTTGAGTTCGCAGGGCAATTAATATTCCTTCATGGGCAACTCTGACTGAAATATGATGCCTCGTTCGCTCTTTTTCAAAGACATTCATGTGGACAACTAATTATAGCCTCGTCTACACACCCAGTACAAGGTAGGGATAAGTTTATCGAAAATTTGCTACACCCCAATAGGTAATCAGTTTATTTGCAAGAGAAAACCATAAAGGTGCGGCTGTTTCCGCCGCCCAAGAAGAACTCTGGGGATTGTGCAATGTTACCAGCATAATAAACTTGGGATTTTCGGCGGGTATAAAACCTACAAAGGAAGCGTTAATTTTTTTCTGATCATATTTTCCGCCGACCGGTATTTGGGCTGTTCCCGTTTTTCCAGCAATGCGGAAGCCTTTAAGGCTCGTCCATTTAGCCTCTCCACGATCAACTGCTAAAACCATCATTTCTGTTGTCATTCTGGCCGCATCCTCAGAGATTATCCGACCTAAGATTTTTGGTTTAATAACTTTTTCGTTTTCTACGCCGATTATTTTGGATACAATATGTGGCTCCACCATAATACCCTTGTTTGCAATTACCGCAATCGCACGTATCATCTGTATCGGTGTCAGGGCAATTCCCTGCCCGAAAGAGGCGGCCGCATAATCTATCGGTGACCAGTTATTTTCTTCACGGATAGGTATGAAGTCTTCATCCTCAAGGTCAATTTCTGTTGCTTGACCAATCCCAAATTTTTCAAAAAAATGAAGCATTTTCTTTGGCCCGATTTTATCAGCTACGAAAGTCATTCCCACATTGTCTGAATGAATAATCACATCGGTCATCGTCTCCTGGGGAAAATATTTTTCATTCCAGGTACGTATCCAGTATTCACCTACCTTCCAAGGTCCTGAACATCGGTCACATAAAGTCTCCGGGGTGATTACGTTCTCACTCAGAGCGATTGCCATCATTATAGGCTTAAATATCGACCCTGGTTCAAAGCTTTTTGCTACCGCTCCGTTTAAGAATAATTTTGAGTCGGTAGAAGCGTACAGGTTAGGATCATATGTTGGTAACGAAACCATCGCCAGTATTGCCCCATTTTTTGGGTCCATAACTATCACAGATCCCTCCGAGGCTCCATATCGCTCTAGGCCATCAGCCAAAGAGCGCTGAGAGATAAACTGTGCTCCTCGATCAATATGAAGAACGAGGTCTCTACCCCTCTCCCAATCGCTTTTTTGAAACTTCCCCAGCAATATTGGCTGGCCCCTAGCATCTTTTTCTTCATTTACTAATCCCGGATGACCTTCAAGCTCGCGATTGTAATAACCCTCCAAGCCAAAATAACCTTTTGGGTTACCATCTTTATCCCCCGCGACAATTCCAACCAAACTGGCGGCGATTGACGCCTCGGGGTAATCACGATTTAGCCCACTGCGCAGTATTAACCCAGAAATCGCTAGTTTACCGACTTCTTCTGCGGTTGATGAAGACAAATTATTGGATAGTGGGATCCATCGAGAATCGCGTAATTTCAGAAGATTTCTCCATTTTTCCGCGAGAGTTTCTCTTGAGAGGGTCGGGGTATCTGCCAAAACTATAGGCAACACGTCTGAGAATATCCTGCGTGTGTCTTCGAGCATTGTAGGATCAACTGCCAATGTATAGACAAGCTTGTTCGTTACTAAGGGGAAGTTATCTGAGCTGCGAATTGTTCCTCGTGATACACCAACGGCATATGCAGCGCTATACTGATTTTTCGCAGAACGAGATAGCTCATCGCTTTTTAAGACTTGCCAATAATATAACTTAAATACAACCAGGAACAAGCAGATGATAAAAGCGAATGCCACCGCCCTAAGCCGATGGTTCATACCAACTATCTTAAAGCAACCGGTACCTTTGTCGATCCAAAAACGATTTTAGAGGTAGTCTCTATGAAACCATTTATACTTCCATTTTCGGAAACGTTTAATAAGGAATGATATCTGTCGAGTTTGGCACCCAGGACAGAATTACTTTCTTCAAATACAACCGTTGTTTTTTGGATCTTGGCTAAATCCGCTCCCATTGTGGCAATGTTACTGGAAATTAGAACTTGGGAGAGCGAAAGGATAATTATGGTTGAAGTTATGACCCAATATCCCATCCAAAGTCTTTTGTTTGGGTTGTTAAGACAGTTATGTTTTTTTACTGGTTTCTTATTAAAACGAAAATCATGCATATATTTACTTTTTGATCGCCACTCTCAACTTTGCAGAGCGCGATTTTGGATTGGTTTTTATCTCCAAGTCGGTCGGGGTGATGGGTTTCTTTGTGATAATCTCCATGATTTCTTTATTATTTTTAAGGAAATTTTTTACTAGACGGTCCTCTAAAGAGTGAAAGCTTATGGCTACGAATACTCCCTTACTTTGTACCAAGCCGGGGACGGCTTCCAGCGCCTTAGCGATACTTTCAAGCTCCCAGTTGACAGCAATTCTAAGTGCCTGAAAAGTACGGGTGGCAGGATGAATCTTATCGCCTTTTGATCGAGGCCTATTTCTTACTACGATCGCAGCAAGCTGCTCCGTAGTAGTTATCGGACTTAATCCACGGGCGCGGACAATAGCATGAGCCAATTGGAAAGCCCGATGCTCTTGGCCATAATTTTTAATAATTTCTGCAATATCATTTTCTGGTAGTTTGTTTATGAGATCGGCGGCGGTAACTTTTTGTCCTTCAGGGTCCATTCTCATATCGAGAAGGGCTTTAGCTTTAAAACTAAACCCTCTCGATGGATCCTCTAGTTGATGGCTTGATACCCCAAAGTCAAAAAGTATCCCATCAACGGACTTAAAGCCCGTTGGCAGAGCCAGTTCGGTTAGCTGACCAAAATCACCTTTAATTAAGGTCAGAACCCTTCCGGGAGCATTCTTTAGATTATCGGTCCGAAGATTATTCGGACCAGGGCGGGCCTCGAGATACTCTTTTAAATGCTCCCGGGCATGGGCAAGGGCTTCTGGGTCACGATCAATACCTAGAACAACCGCGCCTGCTTGTAGCAAAGCTTCACAGTGTCCACCACCGCCTAGAGTTGCATCGATATAACGCTTTCCAGGTGCTGGATTTAAATAACGAATAACTTCATGTAAAAGAACGGGGATATGATAGAGTTCCTTGCTCATAACTGCCCAGGTTTATGGGCAGAAACTTGTTGATATCTCTCTTGACTCCATAGTTCAAAGGCGTCTCCCATTCCCGCAAGAACCACCTTAGTATTTATTCCTGCACTTTTACGCATGGCTTCGGGGATAACAAAACGACCGGCTTCATCGACATCAACGGCGACCGCGTTATTAAAAACATTTCTTCTAAATAATCTTGCATCTGATTCGAGCGTTGACTCTTGCATATATTTTTGGGTATTTTTCACAAACTGCTCTGCGTCAAAACAGAGAATTGAACCCTCGTCAGCCTGGATCATCACCACCTGGTTTTGGGTTAACTCAACTTTAAAACGACTGGGTAGAGTAACCCGCGAACCCATGGCTACTTCATGATAATAAGTCCCGAGAAATAGGCCGATTTTGTTCTTTTTTGACATAAGACAATCTGATCCATTTTAATCCACTTAAAACCATAATGATACTTTTTTCACGAGCTGTCAAGAAGAAAAAAAGACTGTTAGTCCAATTTAGAAACGTCACCCCTCGCCAAATTAGAAATGTCACCTCATAAGATCGGGGAAGATCAGGTATCATCGGCCAAAATAGGAACTTA
>Ga0075743_104_pt1 | contig 50509 bp, 60 predicted proteins | sample RifGroB1_FD_68435 | JGI IMG/M metagenome (GOLD analysis project Ga0075743, IMG submission 68435) | Microgenomates bacterium GW2011_GWB1_44_8
CGGTGGTACTAACCACTCACAAATTAAACTGGAAACCACCGCCGGATCATCCTTGGAGGAGAGACTTTAGGGGGTGACATTTCTATTTTGGAATGACAGCCCCTATTATTCTTTTGGCGAGCTATCTTATAAATATCGAGGCCGTTGCTTGGGTCAACAGAATATCCAGAAGACCGATGTAGAGCCCGACGCCGAGAGTTAAGATAACCACCAGCGCGGTTAACCTGGCGGTTTTTTCTTTCGATGGCCAATGGACGCGTTCTATTTCGGCTTTTGTGCTTTGTAGGAATTGAATGGCTTTTGTCCAAGGCATATGGTCTAATTATATATCAAGTTAAAGATCAAAGGTTAGAATTCAAAATTTAAAGTTAAAATTCAAAACTTTTTACTTTTGAGTTGCACTTTTGCCTTTTGAATTTTGAATGACTCTTATAACTTATCACTAAAGCCTTGAAGGGTTTGGGTGACCAAAGGTCATCTTCTTCTTATATAATAACTTGGGTATGAGCCCTCCCACAGAATTTCAAAACGGGCCTGATACAGTTTTAGAAAGATCCTGTCCGTTCGTTGTTGTTCAAGCAAATCCTTCAATAAGTCAGGCGGAAATAGAAGAGGCTTATCAGTGGCACGACTTGTTTTCTAAAGGCTATCTTACCGCCCACGAGATGGCGGATCTCACGTCCACGGACTTTCCCAGTACCACAGGCGAGTTATTTCGAGTCGAAACCGAAAATTTGCAAAGAATAAAACAATTAATTGATCAGCACCTAACCGATGATGAATTTCGACGTCATTTAGCCGAAATTCGTGCCCTGTTACCCCAACCATTTAGAGACATGGAAAGTATGAGTTCGGCCTGGATTAACCCGGTTGACCATACTGTCGATGCCCTAGCGAAGCTTGATACTTCGGGACTGACAACTGGCCAAGCGGCCGTCGCTCGAGTTGTCCTTGTCTTCCATGATGTCGGTAAGGTTTACGATCCAAACGATCGGGAACATCCAGACCGCTCTGCCAATCTTGCCCAAGACTATCTGATTAAAATGGGCTACGGTCAACCCGAGATGCAGTTGATCTTAAATCAAATCCGCTTTCACGACGCTTTGGGTGAGGCAGCTCGCCAAGACGGACAAGGGCTATTTGTGGAAGATGATGTTCTTTCGATTTTCCCGACTTTGGAAGAATTGGAAATTCATCAACAGATAGTTTTGGCAGATGTTTCTTCTATCCCGGCACTTCGTCGGTTTATATCTAACATCCGTACTGTCTTCCGACGTCTAAGGACAACATATGGTGAGGGTAATAATTCGGAGGAGTTGGATGTGGATCTACCCGAACCAGATGCCGATCTCACCCATTTTAACCACCTACATGAAAGACTGTTTGAAAAAAGATTTTTTAGCAGCGTTGAGATTTCGCAAGACCGAGATGAAAGAAAGCGTAAATTCGCCGCACTGGGCGCTGAGGAACAACAGTTTTTGTTGGACTTTGCCATTGGATGTTCTCAACAAAACACGCCACATTTGTTTCAGGCCTTACAACTAACGGGAAGAGAAACAGATCTAACTTTGGTCACAGAACTTGAGGAAAAAACCGGCTCAAATTTAGATAAAATCAGAATTGCAATTTATCTTTTTCGCCTCACGTATGCGCGTTGGGAAGCTGATCGGCTACTGCGTATCGGTGATCAGGCCGGATTTACGGACGTACTTAAAACTCTTGTCGATTCTGCTAGAAGCCTAAGTTCTTATTGGCTTCTGGCTACACACGCAACCACCCCCGGGAATGAGTCCCTGATCTATATGCGTGGTGGCATCCCCAAGTCCTTATTTAATCCTGATGAACGACAAGGTGACTCCCATTTTGAAGGTGAAGGAGTTTACACCGGCATCTTTGGGTACTTTCGGCACTACAACTTAGGGGAACGATTTCAATTTAAAATTCCCCTATCTCAAAGCTTGCCGATTCTAAGTAGTTTTAATGATCCAAGAGCTATGGCATGTGTTCTTTGTGAGGTAGTATTATTGCCGACCAACGAAGGCCAGGTGGCTACTTTAAGTGGGGTTCGTCAATGGCTTCAAGATTTGTATTTAGATGAACCTATTGAGCCGTGGAAAATGGAATACCTTCAACAGTCTGTCCATGGCCGTTTCGCTTTGGTAAAAGACGAGCATGGTTTACCGGTGGTGGTGGGGGATACTGCCGAGGAGCCCATTGTTTGGGCTTCAGTTTGCGATGCGCTTCATATCCGGCGTTTTATCCCACTAAATCAGCTCTATCGGTTGTCACAACAAGACACGGAACATTTTGCCCGGAAGGCCAGAGGTGCATTTAGTAGATCGGCAAGAATTCCAGGAGAACCTGACTTGGGTAATATCAAAAGAATTAAAGGGTTCGGGAGCAGGGAATTTGACGAACAAGTAGGTCGCTGATAAATGCATTTTTACCAACTTCGTCGCAATAAATACTTCTCCTTGATTCTCTGGAGTTCTAAGTCATATTAATCGATCTCTTCGATCTTTGCGCCCAGCAAACGAAGATTTTCCGAAAAATGGGGATGGCCCCGGTAAAGCGCATCGGCGTTAAGTATCGTTGACTCTCCTTGGGCGATCATTGCCGCCATGACCATGGAAACCGCGGCCCGAATGATATAGGGGGCTTCGATGGTTGCCCCTCGGAGCTTATTACCGGGATTGACGATCACCCGATGGGGGTCGCACATCACGATATTGGCCCCGAGTTTTAATAGCTCACTTGTCCAAAAAAGTGCTGCCTCATACATCCAGTTGTGGAAAAGAACGCTGCCGCTGTTACCAGTGAGAACCAGCGGGATGAAAATTGGAAGCATATCCACGGGTAGGGACGGCCATGGTTGCGCTCGGATAATCATTGACTGGCCATTGGACCGTTTCTCCAGAGAAACCTGCTGGTTGGGAAGAACGGTCACTTGGCTATCTTGCGTTTTTACTTTTAGGCCTAATCGTTTCATCTCATGAAGTACCGGTCGGTTGTATAAAGGATCAACATCAGTTACCGTTATCTTCCCACCGGTAACCGCTCCGAAAATTAAAAAGGTGCCAATTTCGTAATGGTCACTTGGTATCCGAAAATGACCAGGGTTTTTAAGATTTTTTCGACCGGTTATTTCAAGGATATTTGACCCAATACCGGTAATCTGTACCCCGGCCGAGATTAAAAATCGGCATGTATCTTGAACCTGTGGTTCCGAAGCCGCTCCGACAATTTTTGTCATCCCGGGAATAGTTGCGGCTAACATAAGGATGTTTTCCGTGGCTGTCGGACTCATTTCTGTCAACCATATTTCTCCGGACTTGACAGTGCTTGCATCTAATTTGATTCCGCTGCGGGTCTGGGTAACTTTCACTCCCATATCCGCAAAAGCTTCAAAGTGCGGCTCTAATGTTCTAACTCCTAAAGTACATCCGCCCGGAAAGTTAGAAAAATCAACATCTTTAAATCGGCCTAATAGAGGACCCCACAAAAGCGTCGTTGCCCGCATACTCCCTACATCTTCTTGAGTGACGTCTTTTAAACTTAAGGACTTATTATCAATCTGCATTGTCTTTTTCTGTTTATCCCAGGTTATCTTGCTCCCTAGCTTAAGAAGTATTTTTACCAGCCGGTTTACATCGGCAATCTCCGGCACATTTTCCAAAGTGACCGGTTTATCAAAAAGAATCGTTGCCGGAATTAAAGCTAAAACAGAGTTTTTACTGCCGGAGGGGTGAATGGTTCCGGAGAGAACCTGATTGCCAGAAACACAAATATTCATCGCGTGGGTAATATCATTTTACAGGAGAAAGCAAGTAGGCGTATCGACAAAGATCGGAAGAATATTCTACGAAGGGCTGAAAGATATATAATGACAGCATGTTAACTGATGGCCAAACCAACACCATCCATACCTATGCCTCCCAGAAGCCAATTTCCTTGGTTTATCTTTTCGGATCCCAGGCGACGGGTGACGTTGGACCGTCTTCCGACTATGACTTCGCTGTCCTTTTCGATCGGTTACTCAGTTCGGGAGAACGTTTTGACTTAAAACTCGATTTTGTTAACTTCCTTTCAGGTATTGTTAAAACCGATAAAATCGATGTCGTCGACCTCAATGTTGCTCCGGTAAGTTTCGCTTTTGAGACAACCACAAAAGGTGTCTGCCTCTTCGGTAATCGCCAAGTCCAAGACGATTTTGAATTTCTGACATTTCAAAGATTTCAGGACCAGCGGTTTTACTTGAAACGTTACGCAAGCGAGATAGTTGCACGGATAGCCGCCACGGGATTCGACTAAAGGGAAATATGGACAATTTCGAAAAAATATCACTTCGCCTGGCCAAGCTTGAGGAATACCGAAAAGCCCTGAATCGGTTTAAGGCGGTGGAAGCCGTTGACCTTCAAAAAGACCGCGACAAGGCGGCCATTGTCGAGAGAAATCTTCAACTCGCAATTGAATGCTGCGTCGACATCGCTGAGCTTCTGATTATTAGTGGGCGCCTTAAAAAAGCCGATGATGGGAAAGACGCAATCATCATTGTTGGGGAAGCCGGAATTATTGACAAAGAGTTCGCTCGTGAATTCTCCAAGACTGTCGGATTTCGAAACCTTCTCATCCATGAATATCTCGATATCGACTACCAGAAGGTGGCTGAGAACCTGAAGTCAAACCTTGAAGATTTTGAAGTTTTCGCTCAAAGCGTCGCGCGATATTTGACAGGATAAAATAGCTCTTTTTTCGCTTAAATTTGACACTTAGGAGGATACCTTAAAGGACACCTATTGAATGAAGGACAATGAAGGACACCTTCGAGGTGGATTTCTATTGCCACCTCGGGATTTGGGCTCTAAACATCAAATCTTTTTCGCTTTGGTAAACTTCTCCCTGGAAAGCCTTAGGACTTTTTCTCGGTTTTGGTTCTTCGATTTCGGCAAGGGGAGGGTTGTGGCGGTAAATGGAGTAGAAATAAGCCCGTCGATGGTCTCTTTTAAAACTATCTGGAATTTTCCGAGCTGGACAAGATCGCCCTCTTTATAAACCTCACTGAACTCTTTGAATAGCCACTCGGCATCTGCTGCCCCAACCACGAAGGAAATTAGAGTTCCCACGTTCCCGAAAATGGCCATTTGCAGCTCTTCGGGCACCTGGCCGATATATTGATTGGCTACCGTTAGATCAAGTCGGTATTTTCTTGCCTCTGACAAAATCTTGGCAAACGATTCGGTGGCAAAGTTTTGGAACTCGTCAACATAGAGGAAGAAATCCCTTCTTTGGTCCTCGGGAATATGGGCTCTGTTCATGGCATAAAGCTGCAGTTTGGTAATAAGCATCGCTCCCAAAAGTGTCGCGTTGTCTTCACCGATTTTGCCTTGGGCAAGATTGACAATAATTATCTTGCCTTCGTTCATAATTCGCTCCAGATCAACGCTGGATTTAGGGTTTCCGATGATCGCTCTTATTATCGGGCTGCTGACAAATTGGCCGACCTTATTTAAAATAGGTGAGATCCATTCGGAGCGGGTTCGCGGATCGGCTTTGTTGAACTCATATAGCCAGAAGTTTTTAAGGACCGGATCGCTTAGTTTTTCGACGACCTTGGCGCGGAAGTTATCGTTTGACAGAAGATCGGGTAACTGAACTAAAGTCATCCCCGGGATATCGACCAGAGTCGAGACGGCATTTCTGAGGATATATTCCAAGCGTGGTCCCCAAGAGTAGGCGTAAAGTTTACTAAATATCGCCACAATCCCCGATACCACAAGGTTTTTATGGATAAGACTGTCCGACTTAATTTCCAAGATATTAATAAAGAATGGGTGATCGATGTCGGAAGGGTCAAGATAGACAACGTCGTTAAGCCGATGGGAGGGGATGAAATCCAGGATGATATCGCAAAGATCGCCGTGCGGATCGATAAGTCCCACCCCTTCGCCGTTGCGCATATCGGCAATGGCCATGTTGGCAATTAAAGTGGTTTTTCCGGTGCCGGATTTACCGATGATGTAAATATGGCGCCGGCGGTCTTCTTTTTTGATTCCGAAAGTTGATATTTCGTTTTTAAATTGTGTGCGGCCGATATAATTTACCTGCTTTTTTTCCTCATCAGTTTTGTCCAGGGCAATCGGTAAGTTCGGTGGCGGTTCGACAATAAGTTCGTGCGACCAGGAGATGTTTGGGATAAGACCTAGGACGGCGCCGGGCATATGAAACAAAGATGCCAGTTCTGAGGTGACTAAAAATTGTTTTTTGGGTGCTCCGACAATGGTTCGCTCCAAAATTGACCGCTCAAGATGTTTGTGTTGCCAGACCCAGGGATGGGTTAGTTTAAAACTGTTACCATCGGGATTGGCGTAGACGGCGAAGCTGCCTGAGAGTTGATTGAGGAGGGTTCTTGCTCGCTCGGCGCTGTTGCTGGCGACCAACAGTCTTATGGCGGTCTTAAAGCCTGATTGGGCAAGTTTCTCCTTAATCGCTTTTTCCAGGGGGTGTGTTTTGGTAGTGCCGTCCGGCATTTGTACCCCTGTTTGTAAGAGGCGCCAACCGGCGTTTGCCCATTTGGACGGGGCTGCTTGGGTGACGATCTGAACCAACATTTTGTCATCTGGTCCGGCTTTTGACATGACGCCTACAATTTGGGACAGGGGGTCGGTGTCTACGAACTCTTTCCAGGTATTTATCGGAAAGTAGGGAGGGGACATTAAGGCCAGCTGGGCCATGGCCGTGCCGTTTGCTTGCCAGGTGGTTAGATAATCCTTGTTGTTGACGGTGACCAGGGCTTTGGGGTAAGCAGCGATTACTTGAGACTCTACATAGTTTTGCATCTCTTGGTGGATGACGAGGTAGAAGTGAACAGTCTGATCGTAGACGGCAATTTCTAAAGAGAACGGGTGGCGGGGTCCACTGGTTGGTTTGAAGAGATTGGTTAACTTTTCAAAGAGTGAGCCGGTGGCGGTGGTAGCCAATCCACCCAAGACCCCCTCCATTTGTTCTGGGGAGAGATCGACATCTTTGGCTTTGGATTTGGGTTTGTATTCGATCCGGGGAACTCGAATTTCCAGGACGATTTTTTCATCTGTCATTTGCTTTGATGGTAGCAGATTGCTGGCAGGGGAGAAAGCGTATATTTGTTTTGTGTAAGACTGATCTAGCTTAGAAGCTTATCAATAATCTTTTTTAGTTTTGGGAGATCGTCCTGAACTGTTTGCCAAACAATCGGCAGCTGCACTCCCATGTAATCGTGGACCAATCTGTTTCGCATCCCAAGAATTTTTTCCCAAGGTACTTGGGGTATAATTCTCAGTTGTTTTTCTAGCCGCCTCTCCGATAACTGAAAGTTCTCTAACAACAGCACTGACGGTCTTTTCATCTATCGCAAACTGTTCATATCTCATTCCCGCGACGAACTTGAGACACTTTTGACAAGAATCTGAGATGTGGTGGAGAAATACCGTGTTGTCAGGGTTGACCATAAATGGGCTTTAGTTCGGAATATATTCGTTCTCTGATATACGGGCTTAATGCGTCTTGAGTCACCAAATCGACTTTCCTACCGAAGCCCTTGGAAATTTCTTGCTCAATGTCGTAGAGTCTAAAATAGCCGACTTTTGCCTGCGGAGCAAATCTGATAAGTACATCGACATCGGAGTTGTTTCTTTCTTCACCGCGTGCAACTGATCCAAAAATTCCTAAGAATTCTACTTGGTTTTTTTACATACCTGTTTAAGCAGGTCTTTGTTTGGGATGAGGCTTGCCATGGTTGTATTATAACAGTCCATGTCAGCAGGTTTTTAAAAAGTTAGAGACCAGCCTGGTCACGGATCCTCAGGACACCACGATTATGAAGTCCTAGGTCGAAGAAACGGCGGCAACGGCTGCATCTTCAAAACAACACCATCGCGACTCCTTTGAACCAAATTATCTTCTGAATTAGGTTCTTTAGGCAATTCGTTAAGACTTACGGGCAAGCCTGACTCAAAAAGGGCGGCTGTAATAACCCTCTCAAAATTATAATCAGTTCCGAGTTCATCTCCCGCAATCATATTTCTTCTTTCAACATCTACACAAAAATATACAGAGCCGTTGGCGCCGTTGCCCATTCTCTTAACTAATAATCTGATACATGCAGCCTCGGTTTCGTTTTGCATAAGTGGAGTCTCTTTCTTCCTAAAGGTCCAAGTAACTACTGGCTGTCCCGCTTGTATGAAGCTTAGTAAATTTGCTTTGGCAGGATCTTTCCTTGGGGCATCGTCAAGATAATTATGCATTTCCACAAAGGGTGGTAACGTTGCACATTGCCACATATCGCCCAATCTATCTTGCCTCGTTCTTATAATCTCGACAATTCTCACAGCTTGCTTTATATGCCACTCATTGATACCGCTCCCTTGAGCCAAATCAAGCTCAGTCGGGATAAATGTTAGTTCTGGACTAGCCCCCTCATCCATAGTGTCTCGTTTCTATTTTATCAGCTCTTGCCTTCTCTTTCTCTCTCCGGCGCTCTTCGCAAACGACACCCAACTTCCGGTCCACACCTGTGATCGGGGCCGCACTGATGCTCTGTTCCCGCAGCGGCCATTCTAGCTCTTAGTGCCTCAAGAAGTATCTCACTTTGGGCGGTGGTTTCATCCAGGCCCATGTCAACCATTATTTGAATCATTTCTGCCAGAGAATGTCCGTGCTCTTTGACCAGTTCGGCAATTTTGGCTTGTTGATCAGCGGAGATTGGTTGATTGGCCATATTTTTGTTTACAAAAACTGTAAGAACTGTTTTGCCTTCTTACAGACTTTTATTCATTTTCTCTCTTGTTTTCTTCTCCCTAAAAAGTATTCCAAACATGAATCCAGTGCCTCTGGATCTACGATGCGATAAACTAACGTCCAGGCAAGCTCATGGGTAAAACCAAGTGCGGTAAAGGCCGCTAGCTTGTCTGTGCGGCTAAGTTCAGCTTCTCCTAGGCCTAATATACGTTTTGCCACTTGAAACCTCTCCTCATCGGTTAACACCGTTGGGCTGTCCAGATCGAACTTTGTCTTAATTCCGCCCATTATAGCTATTTTATCTTATCTCAGCCTTTAAGTCTCCCGCTGATCAATAAATCCGATTTCTGGCCTCCGATCCCATTACTTACAGCTATGACTCTCCTGGTTGGTGCTAAGATAAGCCAAAATGCATAAACTTCCCACATTCATCTACGAAAAAAGGCTTTGGAAAAAGGGATACAAGATTGTCGTTGGCTTGGACGAAGTCGGTCGGGGAGCCTGGGCGGGGCCACTAATTGTTGGAGCAACCGTATTTGCTCCAACAACAAGATCAAAGATCAAAGATAAAAGTGAAGAGTCAAAAAGGAACTTATTTATAGATGTCGAGAGTTGCGGGATTAATGATTCTAAAAAATTAACACCTAAAAAACGAGAACAATTAAATGATTTAATTAAAGAAGGTTGTCTTGCTTGGGCCATCGCTGAAGTTCCTGTGTCTGTCATAAATCGGCTTGGTATAGGTAAGGCCACTCAAATTGGCTTTCGAAGAGCGGTTAGCCACATTCGTAAAAAACTAAATACCCCGGTTGACTTTATCCTGGTTGATGCTTTCTATGTTTCCCGTTTGGTTGGATTACCCCAAGGCCGAGGTAAGGGGAAGTTGGCGTTAACCGGTAAAGTGCGTAGGGGAGGGCGTCAGTTGCCGATTATTAAAGGTGACCAGAAGTCAATCTCGATCGCGGCGGCCTCAATTATTGCCAAAGTTTATCGTGATAATTTAATGGAAAAACTCTCTTGTCGCGATTGCTTTTACGGTTGGGAGAGGAACAAAGGTTACGGTACGGCCGAGCACCAAGCGGCTCTTCGCCGGCACGGTCTCAGCCGTTTCCACCGCAAACAGTTTGTCGCCACAGGCATGAAGAACTCCAACTTGATTCAATAAAAATAGCAATCAGTAACCTACAAAGAGATATACAAAGAGATACTTAGGTAGAAAAGTTTATGGCTTATTTTGATAATACTTTGGCTTTTAGATACTTTTTTAGATCTTGCGTGCGCTGTTTGGCGGTCTTAAATCCGCATGCGGCCACGTCGGAGTCTCCATTGGCCGGGGGGTCGGAGCTTTATAGTTTGGGGGCAGAGGCGTCCAGGGGCGTTCCGGGAACAACATTACCGGACTGTGATCTATGAATATTTCTCCTGTTAGGCACATAATCCACGCCACCCTCACAGTTAAGGAAACATCACTGAGCCGAACTCCGTAATCAAGTTGGGTCAGTCTGCCTCGCCCTAACTCCCCAAGCCGGTGCACCTGATCTGCGCGTCTATCGACGAGGTGCAAAGCTAGCCAAACTTCCTCTGTGTCATTACTAATTATTACCGTTTCACCTCTGGATGTGGTGTAGAGCTTTATAGCCCCATTCCATGGTCGCCATTTATGCGTAGCTCCTTCCTTGTCACGAGATGGTAGCATGCAGTCGGTGGTCCCATATGGCGGTAATCCGACAGTTGGTCTTGGTGGCACGCTTGGCGCTGTCGCGGTGGCTCGTGGGCTCTGCGCTTCGTCGCAAGCGGTGAGTAGAAGAAACAATAACAGTAATATTTGGGGATAAAGTTTTGGATCCACGCACAAAGTCTCTCGTTTCTTGTCACTTCCTTTACGTTCAATCCTCATAAATTTTTTAAATTTGCTAATTTCTCCTGTCCTATGAATTTATTCTTTGGATTTTCTAGGTGTTGTCTGGCGGGGAGAGGTGCCTTGCTCTCCCCGCCAGTCGGAGTCACCGGAAGTTCCAGTTCCGGCGGCTCCAATTACCCCAGTTATTCCAATACTGGGGGTACGGCAGTTGAGGCGTCGGTGTCCACCGCGGCGGGGCCGAGGTGGGGGTGCCGGCGCGGGTCACGGTCTGCCGAACCGTGACCCAGTTGACGACGTCGTCAAGGACGAGGCGGACCTGGAGGCGTCCGCCGGACGACGTTGTTTGGTCCCAGCCGATTTCGAAAAGCCCTGTGGGACCAGACAGGGCTTTGCACCGCTCGGTCCAAAACGCCGAGAACTCGGTGCAGTTTTCAGTCGGCAGGCGCCCCTCCTGCCAGCTGAGGACGGTTATCCATTTGTTATAGGAGACCGTCCTTTTTTGTGGGTCGACGGCGACGACCCACTCCGGTGTTCGCAGGACCGTCGGCCGGCCCTGCCTCAGCGAAAAGGGCCCGGCGTTGACCACGCCGAAGCCGTAATCGTTTAGGGCGGTTGTCATGTCCCCGCCAACCTTTAGCACCCATGCCGTCGTGGGTGTTTGCGCCGCCGCCGGCGTCGTGCCGGCGAGAAAGGCGGCCGCAATCATCACGGCCGCCAGGAGAGCGAGATTTTTCATCTTCTCCTCCTGCTAAATTTTCGGCGTCGTCAATCTTCCTGACGTGCGCCGATGTTCACAAGGTCAAGTTTTTTGGCCTCGTAAATCTCGGCACACGCCATCTGGTATTTAATGTGCCTTCCGGTCTTTTGGTTTCTCTACCCTTGCGAAAACAGGGGAGAAAGGTTGGACTGGAAATTTCTTAAAACTGCCCACAATACGCAAAAAACCACGGCAGTACCGCGGTTTTTTAGGGTGGTTATTTATTTTTTGCCCATATTACTTAAAAAAGTAAAATGAGCGATCTTAGGGAATATTGTACCGTGAAGTAGAAAAAAATAAAGGAGTATTGCGAATAACACAAAAAGCGTCTTACTTTCTAAGGTAGAAACTTACTTCCATTATCAACTTTCTGTTTAGCCAATTTCTAGATTTTTTTAAGATCATAAGTTAAAAAAAGCCTGGCGAGAGGGAAGAATTGTCATTCCCTCCCGCCAGCTTGCCCCGGGGCACCCCGGGGCTACCAGGGCCAGTCGAGCGTCCAGAGGCCGCCGCTGGCCCCCCCCTTCTTTTTTGGTGCCGGCGCGGGGGGCGGCGCCGGAACCTTGGACCATGATTGGGAGACCGTGAGGTCTCCCTGCACGTCGTCGAACCTGACGACGACGCGCAACGCCCCCTGGACGGGGACGATTTGGGTCCAGGCGATCTCGTATCGACCTGGACGCCCCTGGACCCGGCCCTCGGTCCAGGAGTTTAAAGTGGCCCGATCATAAAACAGGACCCGGGCCACTGGGTCCGCTCGGATCGTCCAGGCTTCCGCCCGGACGATTGAGCTATAGGGGACCGTCAGGGGCGGTCCTCCGAACTCGACGGTGTTTTGGCCCGCCAAGCTGGCGGGCCGAAGGACCCACAGCAGCCCCTGCGCTGCCGTGGGTTGGGGGGCCACCAGGTGGATCAGGGTGATTAGCCCCGCCACCAGGATGACCACCCATGGGAGAAATTTTCCCATGGTTGCCTCCTTGTATTTCGGCGCCGTCGATCTGTCTGACGTGCGCCGATAACCTAAGAGTCCAACAAGACATTGAACTTCAAGGTTCTCGGCACACGCCATCTGGTATTTAATGTGCCCTTCCGAGAATTAACTTTCTGCCTCCCGCGTAAAGGGGGAGAAGAAAGCTTTTTTCGGAGATATTTATGAACTCCAAATACGCAAAAACCACGGTATAAACCGCGGTTTTAATCAGCGTGGGCGTTCATGTTTTTTCCACTTAAACCCTAATAACTGATGCAATTTAGGGCAAAGTGGAACAACTTAGGAGTATTTTACAGTATTCATGCAAATAATGAAGTGATATTGGCGATAACGTCTTGGTTTTTAGAATCTCGGCGTCGGCGGTGCTTCAAGCCTTACCGGAATACCCGGTGGCAGTGGTGGGGGAGTCGGGGTCACTTCCCACGTCCTTCCCGTCGTTGGTTGAAGTAGCCATTTTGCATCTTTGCATAACCGAAGGATAGATACCCGATAGGAAACACCATTGTATTGAAAGGAAAGACTGCCCGCTTGGCCGGTTGGTGGGAAAAATGTCCAAACGACAATTTCTGCCTCGTCAGTTAACGGATCGATCTCCAAGACCCTAAACACCTCCTCATCCATTTCTGGTATAAAATCAAGATCAATGGCCAACTCTTTGCCCGAAATAAGTCCTCTGACTACTATTGGCACATCTTCAAGTAGAACAAAGCTTCGATATATGGGTAAGTCATACTCGCAACTACGGACAATATCGTCGTCCCTCACCAAGTGTGGTGTAGCTGTCGGCCAGGGAGTAGGAGTACGGGGCGCCGCTTCAGATGAATGTGGGGTCGGCGGTTGGGCCGGATATGCTTGGGCTGTTTCTATCCCGCCCGATGGCTGAGAAAGAAGATAAAGCAGCAGCGTCCACAGTAAAACAAGATAAGCGGCAATTTTTGCTCGTTCGGCGCTATTTGTAGTCTCTTTTTCCCTTGATTTTCTTTCCATTTGCTCCCGATTCTACCACTGTATTTCAATAAAGCCCATGGACCCTTAATCCAAATGTGTATAATTAAATCATGGTTAACGATAGACAACAGATTCTAAATTTGATTACCAGCAATAAACAAGCTTTCAGTAAATTTGGTGCGAGTAAGATTGGCCTGTTTGGGTCTTTTGTTCGAGGAGAACAGACGGCAGAGAGTGATGTGGATTTATTAGTGGAGTTTAAACCTGGACTAAAGAATTATCGTAATTTATTAGGCACGGCAGAGTTGGCAGAGGGATTAGTCGGAAGGAAAGTAGAAATTGTAACTACAGAATCTATTAGCCCCTTCATTGCACCCTATATCGAGAAAGAAGTGGAGTATGTCCAAATTGCCTGAAGAGTATTTGAAGCATATTTTGCAAGAAGTTGAGTTCTTATTGTTAAAAAGTAGAGAGCTATCCTTTGACGATTTTGTTAAAGATGAAGTAAAAACGAGAGCCTTTTTGAGAAGTCTGGAGATAATTGGCGAAGCAACGAAGAAGATTCCCGAGAATTTTAGGACAAGCCACCAAAATGTCGACTGGAGAGCGATGGCAGGAATGAGGGATAGGCTAATCCATGACTATTTTGGAGTTGATTACGAAATCGTTTGGGATGTGGTTATCAATGAAATTCCAAAGTTAAAAAGTCAGCTGGAAGAATTATTGAAATAATTTAGAGTTTTGGACTACTTCTTATTTCTGTCCCAATCCGGCGAAGAAATTTACGAACATCGCCATTAACCGGTCCGTGCCCATTAATGAACGTTCATAGGCCTGAAGAAGTAATTTTCTATCGTATCTAGCCATTTCTCTTTTTCTCATATCGGCAAACATATGTCCTTCTTTGGCCGTTTGTTTTGACCAGAAAGCTCTTAAGTCACTTAAGTATTTTGTGCTCGTTGTCCGTTAGTCATGTTGTCCCACTGTCTCCAAAAAGGGCGACTGGGACTTATTGAATCATTTCTTTCTTGGGCTGCCATTGTGTGCAATTATAGCCGCTAGGTCAATATCGTGTTCTGGATGGCAGCTTGCCTTTTTTTAAAAAATGGGTAAAATTAAGGCTACATCATGCGAAAAGTCGACAACATATTGGCCTAAAAGCCAACTAAATTCAGCCTACTGGGCTGCTGTTGTCGTGCTCGCATAATATCCTTAATTCCTAATTCTTAATTCTCTTAAAACAGACCAGCCAGAGGTGGCTGGTTTTTTGTTGGCCTGAAAGGAGACAAAGTATGATCTTTAAACAAAGATTGTTATCACAAAATTTTTTCAAAGATAAAAACCTGGTAGCCCGTTTAGTGGGTCTGGCTAATTTCGGACCAAATGACCTGGTAGTTGAGATCGGTGCCGGGAAGGGGATTATTACCGAGGCGCTCGCTCGAGTTGTCGGTCATGTCGTGGCGGTTGAAATTGATGGTGAGCTGGTGGTCGACTTAAAGAGGCTGTTCGTTTCTTTCTCTAATGTGGAGATTATGTTGGCTGATATCCGTCAGTTTGCCCTACCTGTGAGGCATTACAAGGTCTTTGGCAACATCCCATTCCATATTGCCACCGATATCGTGTACAAGCTGCTTTACTATTCCAATCCACCGTCGGAGAGTTGCCTAGTTCTGCCTCGTGAGGCGGCGGAGAAATTTTCTGGGTTGTCGCACGAAACCCAGTTTTCCACTCTTGCCAAACCCTGGTTTGATTTTCAGATCCTTCAAGATTTAAAGCGGGCCGACTTTTCTCCCGAGCCGGATGTTCATGTTTGCCTTTTGAGAATCACCAAGAAAGAAACCCCGCTGATTAGCCCGGAAGAAGAGATGCTCTACAAGAGCTTTATCAAGTTTGCCTTTGGCACTTGGAAACGTGACCTGAAGAGCGGTCTTAAGCCTATTTTTAGCTACTCTCAGTGGAAACGACTGGCTGACGATAACCAGTTTTCGATTCACAGCAAACCGACGGACCTGACTTTTGGTCAGTGGCTGGCCATATTCCGATTTTTTCAAAAAGGGATAGATCCGGCAAAACAGGGGAGAGTGTTTGCTCTGAGCAGAGTTTCTTAAGGAGAACTTATGGACCTAATTGTTGACTCAATAAAAAAAGAATACTCAGGCCAAATAGTGTTAGATAATATTTCCTTTACGATAAAGGAAGGAGAGCGCGTGGGCTTAATCGGCCAAAACGGCAGCGGCAAAACGACGCTTCTTAAAATAATTGCCGGCCTGGAAAGGCCGGATGCGGGAAAGGTGATGTTTTTCCCTTCTGACACTTCCATCGGCATAGTTCCCCAAGTCCCCGAAGTGCTAAACAGCCAAACGACGGTTTTTGAGTTCCTAACAAGTGGCTTAGCAGCAGATACTACCGCTTATGACATTGCCGCCGCTTTGAATAAATTAGCAATTGGGGACCTGTCTCAAAGCCCTATGGCTCATATCTCCAGTGGGCAACGCGCCAAAGTTTTCCTGGCCAGGGCGCTGGTGCAAAAGGCAAATTTCCTTGTCATGGATGAACCGACAAATCATCTGGACATTAAAGCCTTAGAATGGCTGGAAAATTATCTTTCTTCGCTGAAGTTTTGGGGAATCTTCGTGTCGCACGATCGGTGGTTTTTGAATAAAATAACGAACAAAATAATTGAACTAAAACAAGGTAATATTGCTATATATGGCGGAACTTATGATGACTATAAAACACAGAAAGAAATTGCTGACGAAGCTAATCGGCGAAATTATGTTGTTCGGCAAAAAAGAGTCAAAAGTATCCAAAATAGAGTCGACAGCATCTTAACAGGTGTTTGCGATTTGGAAAAAAGAACCACCGGGAGCGATCATTACCAGCGGCGCAAAGCGGCTAAGGCGGCCAAGGGAGCGCTGGCGATGGTTAAGAAACTGGAAAGAGAGACGGCTGATAGCCAAGGAGTAAAACCGGAACCCGATTTTAAACTTTCCCTTCTTTTTAAGCCGAAAAAGGAACCCAGTAAAACGGTTGTCTATCTTAAAAATGTTTTCAAAACTTTTGCTGAGAGGATAGTTCTTAATGACTTTAGCCTTCTTATCAGGTCCGGCGAAAGGGTTGCCCTGACCGGCCCAAATGGATCGGGGAAGACAACAATCCTTAAAATAATCTGCGGCGAAATCGCTCCTGAGGCCGGTACCGTGGAGATCGGCAATAATGTCGAAATTGGCTACCTTCCGCAAGAAAATCAGAATACAAATGACAGAAGTCAAAATTTAGACTCAATAATGACCGGCGGAGAGAATAAAACGCTAATAGATAATTTGCTTGAGACCGCAAGTTTTGATAAAACCGCTGCCTACAAACTTGGCCGAAAGTTTTTGTTTAGCGATGCTGATTTGAAAACACCAGTAAAGGACCTTAGCAGCGGCCAAAAGTCTAAATTACAGCTGGCGAAGATCCTCGCCTCCGGTGCCAACTTTATTATTCTTGATGAACCGACTAACCACCTTGATATTCCTTCTCGCGAAGCCCTGGAAGAAGCGATCGCTTCCTATACCGGCACACTTTTAGTAGTAAGTCATGACCGGTACTTTCTGGAAAGAATTAAGCCTAACAGGGTGATTACGACCGATTATCTAAATTTTGGACCCTTCCCATCCTTGCCCCCCAAATGAGTGCTGGCTGCCAATGTCCACTCACCCACAAGGTTACTCGAACCACCAACCCTCAGCTGACGGAATAAAGCTTCTTTTGCCGTTTTAAGTAATTGCAATCGCTGCCTCTCGGGTCTGGTCAAAGCTTCTCTTTTTGCTTTTTCTTCCAGCAGGAAGATCGCGTCATCCACATGATCTATGGCGCTGATCAAGGTTGTTCCGGGCTCAAGTTTAATAGTTTCTACGCGGGGCATTTCTTGGTATTTTAGCGAGGTTAGATTCTTTTGTCATCTCCGTTTTATTTGGAATATAGGCTACCTAATATAGGCCACCTTCGAGGTGGATTCCTATTGACACCACGGAGGTGAACTACGTCGACTATTCGTTTTATCAATGAAGCTCTCATTTCCTGGAGTTTCTTTGACTAATTCTTATCTTTTTTTCTAAGAGGTCCTTCAGATGCTTTTTCTTGATACTTAGCAATCTTATCTTCGATACGAAAGATTGCTTCGCCATTTATCATTCTGCTACTAATCCCTACTTCACTCAATCTTAAATTCTATCAATCAGCGTGAATGTTAATGAATTTAGAGCTTAAAACCAACTGTCTTTGTATAATCATATTATGGCTCCTGATGTGGAAGTTATAGAATCTCTAAAAGCTACTTTTGGCGTACCCGACAGATCGCTCCGCCCTCTTGAAATTGCCCATGAGAGCCTTGCAAGAGACGGGGGTCGTTATTCCGCTTCATTAGTCGCTGATTGGGCGCTTCGATTCGATCCTCGGGAAAAAGATTTCGCTCCCACCCGTAATCTACGACTTCAAGAAGCCCTTGACCTAATGCGATTTCACCCAAGAGGAGCTGATTATGGAGAAAAGGTATTCCAAGAAGTGCTTCTCAATAAGTTCGTAGCGGCAAAACAGTTGCTTTCTTCGGGCAAGGTCCAGGCGGAAGAAAGTCTAGTTGCTCACTTTGATAGATTTGGAAAGGCTTTCATCGGTTTAAGAGGAGTTGAGATTGCCCTGACTCAATATACCCTAGACCGAGCCCTTGAATGGAACAACCTGGGCCAAAACTTGATAAAAAGTAGCGATGGGATAATCGCTCTTATTGAACACCCGGCGATAATGATTCATGCTCTTGGGCTTGGTCAATGGTTAGATGTTGGTAACTTGATGTTGCAGCCGGGTCTTGTTAGTGACCGCTTACTTTATCCAGGAGCATCAAATATAGATCTTTACAAGGAGTTTGGCGTTACTCCCGAAACCTTCGTCTGGTTTACACATCTTAAACACCATCCGGGACTGTATGACTATGGCAAAGTTGATGGTCCACATTTGGATATAGGGACTTACTTACAAGCCTACGAAAGGATTGCCGAGCTGATGAAATTGAACTTCCCAGCAAAGGCTGAAGGTATCAGCGATGTTAGGCTTTCCTTAATAATTAGTCCAGGTTCTTGGTACTATGACCCCCAACTTGCCAGCGACCCGCATTTGGCTTATGTTCAAGCAATTGCCGGTCGAGTGGTACCAATCGGTGAAGCAGAACGTTTGGGCTTTCCTAAGCAAGTCGAATTTGCAACGTTAAGCAGTAAGCAAAGACTCGCTATGTATCACCGAGTAGATGACCGGGGTAACAGGGTGTATAGTCCTATGCTTACGGCTCGTTCCGTCTCGCTTCACCAGATAGAGGATCTTCTAAAACAGAAAGAAGAATTGATTAACCATTACCATTGACCCGATATTATCCCATTAAAACATTCACTTGTTTTACGGAGTCAATCTATTTTTAATTGCCAACCAAAGGACAAAGACGATACTAAACACTAGCGGTATATATTTCCCCAACGCCTTTCTACTTATATATAATGCTCCAAGAAACGGTAGCAAGATAACTAACCAGGCAAGATTTATTTTTATCTTTTGTTTCTTACCAAAGATGATATCGGCGCTATTGACACTGTTGGTAGATGCATCGGCGATGAGTAATTTGTTGTTTGCGTTTGCGCCGAGAATGTAGCGGTTAGTAGGTGGGCGCCGGTTGGCAAAATAGGTCCTATACAATACCGAAGGTCGGGAAGGGGTGTTATCAGATCGCAAGGGGATATAAGCAGTTTGTTGACTTTGAAAGGTGGGTGTGGGACTTGGGGTTGAGGTCGGATGAACTTGGTTGGTTGGCGGGTTGATGGTGGTCTGCGGTGTAGGCGTGGGATCCGGTTTTTGTTGGCCCGGGGTAATAAAGTCGCCGATCCAACTGCCAAAGACGTTGACGACGGTTACAAAAAGTTTGCCGGTGGTGGCGATGTTGTTGTTTACAAAATTGACCAGACTGGCAATTATCTTGGCGTCGCCGGTACTTACAGTTGAGTCGCCGTTGGTATTTTTACTGGCGATATTGCCTCCGGTGTTAGAAGACAGATCGACGTTGTTACTAATCTTGGCTTGGTTGGTTTGGTCGATATTTTGGTCGGAGGTGCTGGAAACATCTGCAGTGTTGGTTGAGTTAGTTCCATTAGCGCTGTTGGTGGCGATTACTTCGCCATTTGGTCCGACGGCAATTTCGGTTCCTTCGCTGGCAGCGGTGGTACTACCAGAGGGTGCACCGATGATTCGTCCGATCCACTGACCGGCTCTGTTAATGATAACCAACCACATGTTTTCGCCTTCAACGTTGGAGTTGGCGATGTTAACAACATTAGCTTGGGCCGAGGTGTCACCTGAGCTGACCGAAGACGCCCCGCCGGTATTTTTGCTGACATCATTGTCACCGGAAGTGGCGTTTAATCTGACGTTGTTTTCGATAGCGGCATCGTTGTTTTGAGTGGTGGTGGCATTGGCGGTATTATTGAGGCTGGCACTATTTGTCGACTCGGCCCCATTGCCGGTGTTGGCGGCGATGGCTGACGAGGTAGCATTGCAGCAGTTTTGGATTGCCTCTTCGGGAAAGATGATATCGCCTCTTAAGTTACCGTAGATATTGACGACACCATAAACCACATTTCCAGAAATATTGTTATTGGCAAACGTTAAGACGCTCCCGGAAACATTGGCATTACCGGTGGTGACGGTAGTGTCTCCGCCGGTGTTTTTGTCGGCGATATTGTGCCCACTGTCGGATTTAAGAATGAGGTTGTTGGCAACGGTTGCGTCATTCTGTTGGAAAGTGGTATCCGTTTTTGTGGAGTCGACGGCGGCGTTGTTTGTGGTCTGGGCACCGTTACCGCTGTTGGCAGTTTTGGCCGAGTCTGAAGTACAGCCCGAGATGCAGTTGGCGGGAAAGTTAAGAACAATATCGCCTATATGGTCGTCGGCGACATCGAACTGTGAAACCATTACCCCGGCGGTATTAGTATTGAGAGAGGAGATGATTGTTCCGGAAGTATTGGCATCGCCTGTCTGAAGATTAACACTGCCACCGGTATTTTTGGAGAGAATGTTGCCGCCGGTTTTTGTCCCGCCGGAAAGATTATTGGTCAGAGCAGCACTATTGTTTTGGTGGGTGTTGGTAGCGGTATTTATACTGGCCGAAGAATTGTTAGTGGAGTTAGCCCCGCTTACAGTGTTGGTGACGCTAGTACTACCGCTGTTTTGGTTGCCTGGTGTGTTGGGGAGGGAACTGTTATTGTTGACGTTATTGTGTACACCGGTGTTGTTGGTAGCTGATCCGGTCTGAAGGTTGGTGGTTGCTCCTCCGGTTTGTTGACCGCTCGTGGTACCATTGGCGGGACTGATCGCGGGGCTGCTGTTTGAGCCGGTGGTGTTGGTTGTCGGGTTTGGGATGGGAGAGGAGCTGCTGTTTGGAGCTGGGGTGTTGTTGGTGGCGGGGAGATTGGTGGGAGAAGGCGGTGGGGTGATGTTGGGGACGGTGGGGACGGCAATTGTCGGAACCGGCGGGGCGGTGATTGTCGGAACCGGTGGGGGAGTGATTACTGGTACTGGCGGGGCGGTGATTGTCGGAACCGGCGGGGGAGTGATTGTCGGAATTTCCTGCGCGCGGGCCACTTTTAAGACGACCGGATTGCCGATCAAGAGGAAAAATATCAACAGTGATGAAATGACTATCTTAAAAACTTTCATTTTGGACGATTCTCCCAGGGCAGACCTCGCAATTTATTTGTGAGGTCAGCCCCAGGCGTAGGGTGGGAAACGGAGTGCAACATCATCTCCACCCTACGAATCAAAGGGTTGTTTACTAGATCCACCAAATACTAAGGTCGGTCCAGTCGAAGTCAAACTCAAAAGGTAGTTCAAAAGGTATTCCTACTGAATTACCGTTGGTTAAGTTAGCGACTTCAACTTCCGAGATAGCATCGCCGGTTCTAATCGTTACCGGATCAATAATGCTGATGGCCGCTGTGTGCGCATCTGCATCATTTTTCCCGCTGGTTGGGTCAGCATCAGCTGAGTTATCTAAACCTGCCGCACTTGATTGTGTAATGACCTTAAGGTCGTCAAGGCTGGAGGTAATATCGCCGGTGCTTTGCGCTCCGTTGTCGGAGATTACACCCGCAATATCAAAACCACAGCAATCCAACGCCGCTCTGTTAAAGTTGAGCCTGTTGACTATACCCAAATCAGCGATTGCGTCACCGGTGTCAATTAATACGTCGCCACCAACATTTTCGTTGGCATCGTTCTTGCCACTTTTTGCATCAGCGTCTACGTCATTATGGACGTCGGCACTGTTGTCTTGAGTCAGAACGTTTGTCCGACTTAAAGCAAGACTGGCGGTATTGTCACTGGCAAATCCGTTACCGAAAATATCAAGTATTACGGATGTCGGATTTCCGGTTAGTCCACCGATTATTCCCCGATTAGCATTCGCTGCTGTCGAAATTAACGATTGGACGAGAGCATCACCGGTATTGATGGTGACACTGCCTCCCGTGTTTTGATCAGCATCGTTCCAACCTGTTTTTGCATCAGCGTCTACGTCATTATAGACGTCGGCACTGTTGTATTGAGTCAGAACGTTGGTATTGGCTAAGCTAAGACTGGTTCGGTTAGCTGACTCGGCCCCATTGCCGGCAATGACAGCTTTGGTTTCGCCGTCGCAACAACCATTAACTGCCGCGGCATTGTTATTAAGAACATTCCTAATGATTGTCCCCACGCTAGCGGTACCCGTATCAATAAGGACATTCCCATTAGTGTTTTGACCAGCATCGTTCCAACCTGTTTTGGCATCAGCGTCTACGTCATTATGGACGTCGGCACTGTTGTCTTGAGTCAGAACGTTGGTGTTTCTCAGGTCGGCGGTTGAAGCATTAGTACTATTGGCTCCATTGCCTAATATCCTAAGAAGAGTATCGCTGTTTTCGCAACAAGCGACACTAGCTGAGTTCTTATTAGCGACGTTTTCTACTCTGATCCCAGTTGAGGCGTCCCCGGTCAATATTCTGACATCACCACCGGTATTTTCGATGGCGCTGTTATTGCCGCTATCACTGTCGGCATCAATATCATTATTGATATTGGCACTATTCGACTGGGTGACGGCTGTTGTGGTATTTGAAGTAACTGTCGCGGTACTAGTGGTGTTTGCTCCGTTTCCGGAGATTTGCAACACTGTGCTTGCAAATGCTGGCGTTACCAACAACTGCATTACTAGCGAACCGGTAGCTATAGCCGAAATAATTTTTTTTGTAAAATTCATATTTTCACCTCCTTTCTTTACCTCACCGATGCCCTGTACCTAAAGCTTAGGCCCAAGACGTTGGTGGGGAGATATTTCCCTTGTAAGGGGAGCACTCTACCCCGCGTTTTTTTTAATAAAAAAAACGGAGGCGTCCTAATCCAACGATGGTTAGATTAAGAAGCCTCCGTTTGCGGCTAGCTTTTAAATCCTAAAAGACAATTGTTTAAGGAACTGGCTGCCTTGGACGAAAACGTATTCTATTTTGCATTGTCACTTTGAGACTATAGGGTGGAGGATAGAAATTCAGTGAAGTAGCTAACAAAAGTAAGTTATGACACTTTGATAGATCTGGTTTCATGCTTTTCTACCCCGTTGTGTTCGCCTCTGAATTTTTTGATATTTCGAACCGTAATCTGAGTAACAACATTGTCTTGAACATAAATCTCAATACTGCCGTAACTTTTTATCGATTGTAGGGCGGACATTACTTCATCAATTACTTCTTGGGACATTTTATATGGCGAGCGGTCGATCATTATCTTATTTAATACTTAAAGGTAAGGGAAGTTTTTCCTTTTTTTCACCGATTTCCCCAATGTGAAGAATGAAATTCTTATCGGTCTGGTTAATTGCAAAGCCTAAGCGGGTGTACTTGATGGAGGTTGCCTGGACATTGACCGGGTCATTGTGAATTTCCGGAGCTAATAGTTCTTCACCGTTATCATTTACGGAGAGTCGGACGTAATCTCTGGTGTTTATGTCCACCCCTTGGTTAAAATCGTTTCGGATTTTAAGCTCTAAGATGAGGAAAGTTTTACCGCCGACCGCGTTGGCTTTTTGGCCTTTAACAATTATCTCATCGCGGACCTGTGCCTCGGTAATGACATAGTGGATGTTGGAAAGTACCTTGCCGCTGCCATCTTTGAGGGGGAAAGTATAGTCACGATTGAGACCGATTTGGGCTCTGGCTGTTTGGAGAGAGATTGTTTGATTGACCTTGGCTGATGTTTGGCCCGAAGAGACGAATTTGCCCCTGGTCCATTTCAAGGCAAACAAGACCATTAACAAAATAATAAAAATGGGTAACAATTTCTTTAGCCGCTTGATGACTGACTTTGTATCCAGCGCGGCGATTTGGTCGCGTATTAAATTTTTGATATTTGATCGGGAGGGACCAAACGCCTCAAAGGGGAAGCCAAAGACGCCGGCTCTTGAACTCTTAGGATTATAGGTGTCCTGTTCACTGTTGTTTTCAATTCTCATAAAATTTAAATGTCTAAACTTCTTATTTATAACTGCTATCTTATAGATAGGAGATAAGAACATATTATCAGTCGAAAAAGGCGTCTGTCAATAGTGATTTTTGGAGGATATTACGAAACGGTGAGAGTAACTTGGGTGAGATTGTTATGTTTTATAAGACTAATAGTAATCTGGCCGATTTGCGTCTGGCTTTTGATGGTGGTGACCAAACGGCCTGTCGAATCAGATTGGGTTGTGGATTGAGAATTTACACTAACGCTTGCCTTGCCGGTGTTAATTTCTCCATTATTTGCGTTGTTGTTTCCGCTATCGGCGGACAGTTTGATGTTGGTGGTAATGTCAGTATTCTCAGATGCTTCAACGGACAAGTTTGACCATGAGGAGACTTTGGTATTGGTGCCGAGGTTGTTTACTTTTTCTTGGTACCATTTCGATACTTTCCCATAGTCATCGGTTGTTTCCAGAACCATGGACTTACTTTCGTCTTGGATTATTTTTCCACCGGGATAACGAAAGTCGGAAAGATCGATCGAATTTGGAGTGGGGGTGGTTGCCGGACGGACGGAGGGCGTACTCGTTGGGGAGGATAGTGGTGTGTTGGAAAGTGTCGGGGAGGCGGTGACTGGCTTGAAAGAAAAGTCTGGCTTGGACATCGGCAGGTTGTGATAGGCGCTTATAAAAAAAGAGATAACCAAAGCAAAAAGACCGGCCAAATAATCCATGACATTTTTCAGTATAGGTTGAGGCCTGGAGAGATGCTGTAAGTAAACTAACGATTGGTCCCTAATCGGATAATTGGTTAGTCGTTTCGAAGATTTTCCAGATGGAGGGTTTCTAGCCGTGGGGTGTTGATGAAGTTGTTAGGAATATCCTGGGCCAGCCACTGTTTGATTTCAGTAGGATAGATTCTTTGTTTTAATATTCCATCGGTAGGAACCCACATCGGCTTATATAGATTTTTGCCACCGTTCATAGTCTTTTTTTCATTAAAGTCGCCTAAGCGCGGCTTACCAGAAACAAACAAACAAAGATAGAAGCACTGCTGACTATGATATTGATTATTTTTAAGATAGGTCAGTTCGTAGAGCAACTTTTTAACTTGGATTGTAATCGAGGTTTCTTCCATCAATTCTCGGACCACCGCCTCTTCCTTGGTTTCTCCTTCTTCCACCCCGCCACCGGGGAAAACACAATACTCCCGTCCATGGTTGTTTCGCCATAAAAGGAGAACTTGATTTTCCTTTAGCGTTATCCCGGCCGCTCTGATTGGAAGTCGCACAGAGATGATTATATACTCAAAAATTTTGTCGAAAATTTTTGAGTATAACGAATCTAATCTGATTTTTCGCTCTACGAGCTGCAAATCAGGGTAAGATTAGTGCAGCCCAACCGTTAGGTGTGTTTATCGGCGACCACAAAGGCGCCATAGGAATAGGGTTTGGTTTTGGCGGTAAAGCCATTGCCGCTGACCATGCCCACAACTTCCTTAATAAGTTCTCTTGTCGGTCCGCTTTCGCCGATATCGACATGAATTTCCAGTTCGTAGCACTTTGGCCCAAGGGCGAGTCGAAGTTTTGGAGCGATGTCAAAAGCAAGATTGATTGAATAAAGTGTTTCTTGATATATTTTTTCGCGCAGGGAAAATTTATGACTTTCTTTGGTGTTCTTCCAAAAATAACGACCACCGTGACCATGACGGTGGATGACAACCGCGGTGACAAAGTTAACGGCAATTTTGCCGTCGGATCTTTTTGTTTGGGAATCGCTGCCGATTATTAAGGAATAGAAAGAGTTGGGGTCGGCTTTGACAAAGTCGGTAATACTAATAAGCAGCTCTTCTGGTTTAAGAATCCCTTGGGTCGGACTGTAAAAGTGTCCATTTTCAAGTTTGATGTCGCCGATTTTGATCATACTTCCAATACCACTCGCGCTTTCCAGAGATTTCCTTCCTGTTTTACAACTAAGGGCTGCCGTTTAAGCCCTTTGATATTCACTTTTAGTTTATGCCGCTTGCGGTCTATGACTTCGCCTTTTGCCGATCCGAACAGTGACCTTTCACCCTCAGAAACTTCAATCTGAAAACTACCAAAGACGAGCTGATAAGTGTCTTTGAGGGAAATTAAATCTGAGAGAAATTTAAAGAGTAACTCGTTTATATCGTCGGCTTGGGTGTTGAACTTTCGGACCATTTCTTTCTTGACCGATAGGGGGTCGACAATCAGTGCTTCGATACCCTTAGCGGCGTTAGTAAAAAGACCGTTTAAATCTTTGCCCAGCACTTCTAGGGTGAGGCTGTCTTTAGTCTCCTGCTCCAAGACCCTAAACATCTTCACGGTGTCTATTTTATCAAAAAGGACACTTCTTTGCCTCTAAGTTATTTGCATAGGTGAGGTAAAATCAAACGGTCATGAGCAGATCTGCAGAGAGCCAGTGGAGAATGGACATGAGGCACTTTGCGAACAATCCGGGGATGGGGCCGAAAGTGTTTGCGTCTTTACCTGATCAAATAGTTCGAGCGATGGCGTATCCGTCCGGAATTGGCTGGCCGGTTTTTAAAGCGATACAAAACGCGGCTCCTGTTTGCGCATATGAGTGGAAGCGTCGGGAATTGGAAAGAAGTGTTTCAATGGCTGATATTTCTGGCGCCGGTATGGCTCTTACCATCATCACCGAGACCATGACGGGGGGGGCGCTGCCGGACTTTCTCCGACAAGGCATTCCCAAGGGAGACCTTTCGGCCAAAGACATTGCCCAACTTGTATCCCTGTCTTGCCGAAGGATTATGACGTATGATGTTCTTCGTTTGTATTTTGCTGGCCTTAGTATACTAGAGCAGGCACGAAAAGGAGTCTATACAGGCCGATCGGGAGGTACGGTTTCCGTTGAGCAAATAAATGCCAGGGTCAATAAGGTCTTGGAGCTGGTCAGTGGGTTTATGGATAAAGAGATGATTAAGTTAATGGAGTTGGCCAGAGTTGATCCCGAAAGGATGAGAGTTTTACAGGAAGCGGCTTTTATGAGGTTGGGTATCAGGATTTAAAAACCAGGACAGGCAATCGTTGCCCAGACAATTGCCTGTCCTTTGGCTACTGCTTTGGAGGGAGAGGAGCCCCTCCGGGGGATTCGGGGACCGCGACCATGACCCACATGGCCGCGACCGCACTCCCGGTCGCCGGTGCTAGTTCGGGCTGAGCGACTGTAATGGCGATCGCCACAGCCGTCCCCGCGACGGCGAAGATCAGGAGGGGAGCGGGGGAGACAGTAACGTCACTACGGCCCTCCGAGCCGTAGTTCGTCACCCGGACCAAGCCCCGAACTTGGTCCGTGGCCACCCGGTAACCGCTGTTCTTGCAGCGGTCGACCAGGTACTGGAGCAACTGCTTCACGCTCCAGTTTTCTACTCCACTGCTGGTTTTCACCAGCACCGTCCTGTCCAGGACGGTCTTGGGGTAGACGGCCGTCTTCGGCCAGTCCTGGGTCCCCTCCCAGAACTCAGCCAGGCTCTCCGTCAGGAAGAACCAGGCCGAGTCGCAGGGGAGAAAACCCCGCGGCTTCGGGATCAGCCAAATCGCCTTGAGCAATTTGGCCAATTCCGGGGTCCGCCCCTCTTCGCGGACCCGGCGCTCGTACTCGGCATGGAGTTCGTCCACGCCGAGGCTGACTGTACTTCCATCCCCTAACACATAGGGGATTTTGTCGCCAGTCAGCATGGCGACAATTCCAGCCGCCTCCAGCTCGAGGCTCGAGGCCTTGCCGAGCACCGGGGGCGGCGTCGGCTTGGGCTGGGGTGGGGGCATCGTCGGCGTGGGGGATGCCAACGGACCCCGGCCCTGCTGGGCGGGCAGGGCTTTTGTTGGCGCCGGGGGCGGCGCCGGGCGGGGGGGTAAAACGGGGGTCAGCCCCGGGGTGACCGGGGCGTCGCACGAACTAATGGCGACCGCGACCACGAGGGCCGCGATCGCCAAAAAGATCTTTGACATAAAACCCCCTTTTCGGATTCTGTGGAGTCTCCTCCACAGTGACCACTCTTTGAAAGCCTCAAAGAATCGTGACCGTGGAGAAGCTGGCCGACAAAATCAATTTCCAAAGCAGCTTTTTTAAGGTACAAAAAAAGCGCCGATTCCGTAGGCCGCGTATAAGTGGCTGGGACTGCGCTGATTTGGGGTATTGTACCAGATCGAAGCTAAAATACTAGACTATAGGATTTATCTTAAAAAAATCTTTACTGATGGCGCAGATATTTTTGCCAAAGAGACTTGAAGAAGGGAAGTGTTAAAGTCGAAAGCAGAAAGCCCAATGAAGGAACAATGGCATTTAGCCACGGCCTGTCGACATTGATCGCTTGCAAGTACAGACCTACGGCCAGATATGAAAAAAGAACAAGCAGTCCTCTTCTGGTAAAGCTGGTTTCCCAAGCCTTATCTCTTTCTACTCTTTTGTTTCTCTCCTCAATAACTCTGACTCTCTGGGCTAAACTTTTTCCCACTTCCATATGTGTTAGAGGCACGGGGCAAACTCACAAGTCGGCGGTCTTCGGCCGACATACGAACCATCAGGGCATTGCTTTACATCCTGGGTGCAGAAAACCGGCTCGCCGGATGGCCGGGGTCTGCCAGATGGGATGACCGTCGGTGCGGGGGAGACAATTATCGAAGGGGGAACAATCGGAGAATTTGTCGGCAAAAGCTCCTTTGGACTTTGGGCGGCGAGGAAATAGGCTCCGGCCAGGAGGACTACGATGACGAGAATGCCAATGAAAACCCATATTTGAGAAGGTATTTTTTTCACTAGCCTTATCCTAAATCGAGAAAATATGGCTGTCAATGAGGTTAGATGACGAAACAGGATATTTATGAAGAGGTGTGTCCGTCTTGGTGATGAATATCTTCCAGTTTTTCTACTCTCTCGTTAACCTCGAGGAGCCGCCGATGGTCGCCACTCCCAACTGTTATTTCGTCCCGTATATCCTGCAGTTGGCCTACGATGTCATCAAGTTTGGTCACTACTTCATCACGATATTGGCGGAATGTTGTGTCCATTTTTCCCTCAACAGTTTCTAGGATCTGAGTTTTGACCACCGCTAGTTCCGTTTTCAATTCTTCTCTGACTACCTTGCGAACGATTGTCTGAAAAGAATTGTTTCCCGGTTCATTGGTTGCTTTTACCATGGCGAAAGCATATCAAGTGAAGAGTAACGGATCAATAGCTTAAAGTTAACTTATTTTTCAATCCCTTCCGAACTTCCGAACCATAAACCGCGATCTCGCCTCGTTGTGTCTGCTTGACATGGTAAACGGCTTTATCGGCTTTTTTGAACAAGGTATTAGGGCTGTCCAGCGGCGAAAACTTGGCGATGCCGATACTGGCACTTATCGAGATGCGCTTTTTGTCAATTTCAATCTGGCTGCCGTCCACAAGGCCTTTTATTCGCCGGGCGACGAGAAGGGCTTCATTGGTATCGGTGAAGGGGAGGATAATTGTAAACTCATCACCGCCCCAGCGGCAGGGGATATCTTCTTCACGGATATGTTGCAGGACGATTTTTGCTAACAGGACGATGGCTTTATTACCGACGGAGTGGCCGTAGATATCATTGATTTGTTTAAGTTTGTCCAGATCCACAACCATCAAACAAAGAGGCGTGCCATAGCGCCTGGCAATAGAAATCTCCCGTTTTAGTTCTACTTCAAAAAAATAGTTAGTAAAAAAACCGGTCATACTTTCAAAGATGGCGGTCTCTCTGAGCTTGGCGTAACTTTTGGCAAATCTTTCAGGGGTGATTTTCTTTGCCTTAAGTCCGGTTGCCAGTTGGAGACCCTTTTCGAAAGCTTGCCTCTTTCTTAACTGAAGTTGGTTTTTGTGTTTGGCCCCTTTGATCATGGCTATGCCAAATATTATACGGTAAATGACCTTACTGATGGCGGAGATGAGATTGCTGCTCGAAGTGCTTAGCGAGCTTGTAGTATTCCTAAGCCTGAAATCCAGAATCCTAAATCCAAAATTCTGTTTGCCCTAAAAAATTTGAGCGCAAATTTTTTCAGGATAAACTCTTACTTCTTACTCTTGCTCATTTAGGGGTGTAACTAAATGCCAAACCCCATTGACTCCATCGCCCAGGACGTCGCCGGGTTTTTTGTCGGAAGCGTAGTAGTAAAGCGGCATGTCGTTGTAGGTGTATTGCATGGAACCGTCTGGTCGCTCAATTACATCTACCATGTCGGGTAAAGTAGCTAGGGTATCTTCGGTCTGTAAATAAGGCGGCCAGATCTTAAGGCAGTTGCCGGTACAAGTACTAACCCCGTCGGTGTCTTTATCAAAAAGATAAAGGGTCATGCCTTTTTCATCGGCCAGGTACTGACCCTTTTGGGGGGATTCTCGAATAGTAACCACTTCTTGGGTAGCGATCATTTCTGGAGAAGAAGCGGGTCCGTTTATGGCCGGAAAGTTAGAGATGGAGGTGTCTATCGTTGCTGGGGTTGGCAAGGTTGAAGCGTCTGATAAGCCACTTTTCGATGGCTGGTTTCCCCATACCACCGCGGCGACAACGACAATTAAGAGAATGCTTCCACCGATCAGTAAACCTTTGTTCATAACACCTTTATTCATAACTACTATATCTAATGTAGTAGATAGTTTTTGTGTTGTCAAGTACTTATCATAATTTACAATCGCACAAGGAGAATTTGCGCTCAAATTTATTGGGGGGCGAATCGTTGGCTTGTTTAGCAGGTTTCACTTTTTTCGCCGGTCGTCTTTATATGCTCCGGGGTGACGGCGTTTTTTGTAATTGTTTGGGAGTCGATTTCGTCGCCGACGACAATGACGATGCTTTGGTCAGGTTCGATCGGTTGGATTAGAATATCGGCAATTTTGTCCCCACTGTTGGTGAAAGCGTGCAAGGGTTTCTCGGAATCAAAACTGACGTTTATATTTTTGAAGAGGTCTCTCCAGATTGATCCTTGGTGTTCTACGTGGACGACATCGCCTACGCCGTCATGGAGGTGGGCCTTTTCCATTTGCTCGTCTTTTATTTCTTTGCTGTTGTCGGCGGTGCACGGTTTGATGTACATAAATTTCGATCCCGAATAGTCTTGTAACTGGCCATCGACAAAGACTTTAAATCCGGCGTGGTAATGGACCTCTTCTACACTCGGCTTCGGTTTTTTGCTGATAACCATGACGACCGATACCGCGGCCAGCATCAAAATAATGATAATAAAAAATCTGATCTTTTTAGAAAACATCATCCAATCTTAGTCAGTTCTTGGACGTTGATCAAGTCCTTTTTTTCTTGACCTTAGGGGGCCGCTAGCATATATTTGCCCCTATGCTTGGCCATGAACGGGATCAACCCAGAATGGGGTTTTCTTACTTTTCCGAAGCGGAGCAGAAAAAAATTGCCCAAACGAAGGGTAATAACTTAGGCAGGTTGGCCTCCGCAATGCGTAACTGGTTGCCGGAGCTTCTGCATGAACTATGGCGGACGAACCGAGCGGCTGATATATATGAGATTGCCTTTCAGATCGGGTTGGATAATTTAAACCCCAAGATCGTTTTAGGGGATTCTATCGCGAATGATCTGGCTCGGATGTTAAGAGAGGGAATTGCCTCTTGGGAAAAATGCGAAGATTATCTTCGTGTGGTTCTGACGGTGGCGTACCAGGCGGTATTAAATTTTGGGTTTAAACGGCCTTTGGAAGAACCGGAAAGGCGCGAGGTTGAACGGCTAATTTTTCTGATAGGGCGTGATGTAGAAAATTCACGAGCGACTTCAAGCAGTCGGTGGAATTGACAAAAAACGGTTCAGATAAGAGCTGATTGATGGAAAAATATTTCCCCTTGATATACTTAAAGCTGATGCTGGTTAGTGATGTTGTCAAAGAGCTGTTTCTCGATCTCGGAGGCCGCTCCTTGGTTGGATATTGGAGCTTCCTTAACAGATCTTCGGTTGGAAGCTTAAAGCGATCTCAGAAATACCCGATCGTTCTGATTCATGGTTGGCTTGACAACAACTCGGCCCTCACCCCTTTTGAACAATATCTAAAATCAAGAGGTTTTCAGGTTTATTTGCCCCAGATAGGCTTAGGGCTGCAGGATATCAACAAGCTAACCATAATTGTAAAAAAGCTTATTGAGGATAAAGAACTAAAAGAGGTTGTTTTGGTGGGTTTATGCCTTGGCGGAATCGTAGGTCTTAACTACGCCCAAGACCCGAAGAACCAAAAATTAATCAGGAAGATAATCACTGTTGCGACACCTTTTTACGGGGCGCCTTTGGGTAAGTTTGTCCCTTTTTCGCTGTCGGCCAGGCAGCTGAGAACAAAGAGTGATTTTCTGGAGAAGCTCAGGCAAAAAAACTTTTTTCCGAGAAGCAAAATAATCTGCCTTCGAGCAAAAGGGGATCAGTTGGTTCCTGGCGGGAGCAGCCATTTTAAGGGTGCCCGAGTCAAAACTGTTGATTGTTATGGCCATGTTAACTTGCAGTCAAATCTTAAAACATTCCAGCTTGTTGCCCGGCTTGCCAAAAACTGACGTGTCAGCTCCCGAGGTGTCAATAGTGATCCACCTCGAAGGTGGACTTAAAATGGACTTAAAAGTTGCCAGGAAGGCGAAATAGAAGAGTCTATTTATCTCTTCGGACCGGCTGCCCCAGAATGGGGGCTTGCGGTTTTTAAAAATGTAAAATGTATAAATTTATTGATATCGATTATGCTTTTGTATTGGCACTAAGTTGTAAATGTGGATAAGATATATGCTCGCTAGACAGTGTAAGTGGAGGGTTGAGATGCGGGAATAAATGGTAAAAGTTTACCCTGAAAAATTTGCGATCAAATTTTTTAGGGCAAGCAGGATTGAGGATTTTGGACTTGGGATTTAAGACTGAGGATCTGAGTCCTGTATACTGGTTTTATGATTTCCAGACGAATTGCAGACGTGGCGATTGTTTTTTTTATTATCTCCTTGGCGGGTATTTTGATATCTCTTTACGAAACTTCGGACCGTAATTTTTATGAATATACCTTGCACTGTGACGGCCCGGGGACGATTGATCGACGGGGGTGTATGATGGTTTATTACCGTAACAAATCTTTTTATCAGGTGATTTTAAGAGCTTCTGTTCCCATCCTTCTTATGTCAGGATTAACGTTTCTTGCCGTTACTATTACTAAAAGAAATAAGCCTAAGTACACTTCAAAAACTCAAATTTGAGTTTTTCAGTATAACGAATCTAATCTGATTTTTCGCTCTACGAGCTGCAAATCAGAGTAAGATTAGTATAGTATTCTCTTAATTCTTAAATCATAATTCATAAAGATATGCCCGCTCTTATCGGCCACGCGGTTTTCGGTAGAAAATTGATTGATAAATATTTCCAGGGGATTGATGAGGCTAGGTTTTACGTCGGTACGACCTTTCCTGATATTCGTAATCTTGGGGTGATTCCCCGAGATCAGACTCACACCACAGGGATCAAACTGGTCAGTCTCCAGGTGTGCGAAAACGCCTTTGATTTGGGATTTAAGGCGCACTCGCTGGTTGATGAAACTCACTTTCGTTTTATGCAGCAAAACGGTATTTATAACTTCGGCAGCGAACTGCGGTTTGCGATTCAGGCGCTGAAGGTTTACGAAGACAGACTTTTGTATCAAAAGCTAAACAATTGGATACAGATCGCTGAGTACTTTACCGAGATATTTGATGAGGAGAAGGTGTTTCAGATAGACCTGTACGATATTCGTCGTTGGCACAATTACATAAAGCGTTATTTTTTTGAAGGCCCGAGCGATAACACCGCTCGTAATTTTAATGCCGAAACAGGTTTTCCTTCATCTCGGGCGGAGGAGCTGCTAAAAACCCTGGAAATACTAAAAAGTGATAAAAAATACGAGGACACTATTTTTAAATTCTACGACCGGTTTGACGAGTTGGTTTTGGGCTAAAGTAGAACTACCTTAATTTTGCTAAATCGCTTTCCACCATCATTCCGACAAGTTCTTTAAATTTAACTGTTGGTTTCCAACCAAGAGTTTTTTGAATTTTGGTAAAGTCACCAACCAGCGGTCCGGTTTCGGTTGGTCGAACCCATTTTTTATTTACAACGACATATTTTTTCCAGTTAAGTCCGACGTGGGCGAAGGCGGTCTCACATAATTCTTTTACAGTGTGAGTCTCTCCGGTGGCGACGACAAAATCATCGGGCTTCTTATGTTGAAGAATCAGCCACATGGCTTGGACATAATCTCCGGCAAATCCCCAGTCACGTTTTGCCTCAAGATTACCCATTTCCAACTGGCTAAAATCATTTATGACGGGAATATTGCCCTGACCAAGGGGGATTTGGCCACCTTTTAATTTTAATTTGATGGCGGCTACCGCCAAGCTTACTTTTCGAGTAACAAAGTCCGGGCTTCGTCGGGGGCTTTCATGATTAAAAAGAATGCCTGTCGAGATAAAGAGTTTGAAAGATTTTCGATATATCTGGGCGTCGAAGTGGGCCAATGCCTTTGCTGCTGCATAAGGGTTGTTCGGGACAATCGGCGTTTTTTCATTCTGCGGCGAAAGGGAAGTTTCCCCAAAAAGCTCGCTAGTACTGGCTTGATAGACTCTTGCCTTTGGACATACGTTTCGGACGGCTTCATAAATCCTAAGCGCTCCCAAGCCCGTTTGATCGGCGGTGGCAATCGGCTGATCCCACGACGAATGGACATGCGACTGAGATCCGAGGTTGTATATTTCGTCTGGTTGAGTTTGGGCAAGATACATACTGATGCTGGCCGGATCGGTCAGATCGCCGAAGAGAAACTTTATCTGGTGTTTGAGGTGGGCGACATTGCCATATGTTTGAGAACTTGACCGCCTTAAGAATCCGTATACCTCGTAACCCTTATCCAAAAGGAGCTCGGCTAAATACGACCCATCCTGGCCGGTAATTCCTGTCACAAAAGCTTTTTTAGATTTCTTAGCCATTTAACCATGATACAAATACCGGTTATACTCAGTTGTCGTAGTAAATGAGAGAGGGTCGGCGATTTGTAATTTACTTATCCAGTTAAAGTCCCGAGATTTATGCCAAAGCAGCTTTGCCAGTTTCCACTGAGTCTTTCCCTTTTCCAACACTTCCATTGTCTCCAGGGCTTTCGTATATGCTTCATAAGATTGGTCTTGTTTTAATTTGCCTTGACCAAAAAGCCGTTTTAAGACAAGTTCTGGGTTTGCTTTGCCAAAACTGACCATATATTCGGCGGTGGCGATCGTTAACCGACAGGCATTTGTTGGATCATCGTACTTGGGATCTAGTATTTTTGTTGCTTTATCCAGGCACTCAAACGCTACCGCCCATGGATCTTCCCGAGATTCATCTGCTGGTTTCCATTTGAAAATATAAGATGCCAATAATCTCGCCAGAACATAATTTTCATATCTTTCCATGGGTGGCACATTTTCCAGAGCCCAGTTTGGAGCCGCTCCCGCTTCCAGCTTGGTTAAACCTTCGCCTGGTACACGGGGAATTGGTATGCTTAGCTCGTCAACTATACCGTTTAACCAGCTAGCTTTAGCTTCGTTTCCTTCGTCCCTTGCCATCCAAGCTTTGGATGTTAGTTCGTCCAAGACCATCTGGTAAAACGTCATATACCGAGCGTACAACTGAGTGGTCTCTCTTGATCCTTGGTGCCAATATCTACCCGGATGTTCTAGGAACTCCCTTCTCCTGGTCCTACTATTGATGTCCATCGCTCTTACTCTGGTAACCCTTTCCATCTCCCTTCTTCGGGTTTCTTCCGGTACCGGACACCCTGCGCGGTCTGCCGCAAGACGTGCCCGCACTTTCCAACTATTTAGCCCCATCTGTCTCTCTACGTCGAGGTGGCCAGAGCCATGTTGTTTGTGCTCTCTCGTCATTTCAGTCGGATAATAGCAGAAATCTTTATGAAAATACAAAAAAGCCGGGGGTAAGTCTAATTTACGGTCTTGTCTCCGGTTCTCAGTAACAGTCGAAATCTTTCCCCTTAAACTGACGATAACCTCGCAAGTTTCCCGCTACTTGTTAAAGTATTTAAACCCCTTTCTATTTTTTGGTTGTTTCTGTTAGTCTTATTAATATGGCCGGCTCGAATACCTTAGTTGAACAAACTCAATTCCATGTTGCTGGTTTACTTTCTGATACTCGAAAGATAGGTGACGAGGCAGCCTTTAGTATTTTAGGGCTTATGCTCACCGCTAGGGAATTTGGCAACTTAAGAGCCACACTGCAGGATTGGGACCACCGGAAAGGGGTAACACAACAAATAGACGGTGATCCCGAGACGGCCGAAAAAGCCCTTCGGCAAATGGGAGCTTTTTACCAATTGGCGGGTAGAGAGGATATACATTTGCCTGACGAGCAAATGGCCGCCCGCGCCACGACATTACAAAAAATTCAACAGACTCTGGCTGGTTTTGCTTACCGCCGTGACCATGGGCTTTCCGGCGTGAGTGAGCAAGTAACTGCAATCCGTACCAAGCTGACCTCAGGCGATATCGGGGGTGCTAGTACGGCTTTAGCAGAACTAGCTAACCAGCCCGACGCCCAAAGTTCTGTGCAAATGCTTAAGGAAGAATATGCAGCGATAATGGACCTTCAGGAAGGTGGGCAAATGGCCGACTGGGAAAAATTGGCTGCTTTAGTTTATAAATTACCTGGCCAGTTTGAGGGAGCGGACATTTCAAAGTGCGCGACTTTATTAGATCAATTAAAAGCATATGAAGATAACGCGGCTGCTTTGGAGACACTTGCCGAAATACAGGGGGAAACTTATTGGCTTAATAAAATGATAAAGATTATTCCAAAATATCGAAGAGATTTTAAATATGAGATATTATCTCAAGTTGACGCCGCGGCTAGAGAGCTAGATCCGCATAACTCCGATGTTCAATCCGAGCAAATCGAGTTAAATAGGACGTCAGCAGATAAACCCCTGGCTGCTCGGATTAAGGCATCATTAGAGATTCTCTATCGTGAAGCCGGAATATCACCCGACCAAAGAGAGCAAATTATTCAAAACTCTGAATCGTATTCTGAGCAATTGCCCAAAGAACTGGAGCGCTTAAGGGAACAGCTCGAGAAATTAAGAGCTGAAGAAGAAAAAGTTGAAAACTCATTTCCTAATCGTGCGAGCCTGGCGGTATTCCACCATCCGCTTTCTCGTCTCCAAGAACTCAGTGATCAAGTCGATTCCACCCGTCGTGCGCTGGTTCGTCTGGAACGCTTTGCCCAAGTGCTTCCGGTCGCTATTCAAGCGGAGCAATTTTTAGCTGGCCAAAGGGGTTTAGAAACAAACGAAAATATTGCAGGGTGAAAAGTTAGTGCATTATTTGTAAAATCATCATTAAACTTACTTATGCCTTCAACGATAAATATCGACCATTGTCCTAAATGCGGTAGCGCGTTAAATGAACCCAATACCACGCCAACCGGAAAGAAGATGCAGTCCTGCTCTGCCGGTAAATGGAATCCTGAAACCCGGACGACGGAGGGATGTAACTATATTAAATGGTTGATTCCTGACCCTGAGCCGTTGGAGGAGAAATGTCCCAAGTGCGGCTCGCCGTTAGTTTTGGCGGTAACCCGTTTTGGCAAGAAGCTGAAGAAATGTAGCACCGCCGGTTGGGACAAAGAAGCCAGGCAAGCTACCGGTTGTGATTATATTGAGTGGATTAACGGCACCTCGGAGTCCTTGCCAGACGAGCCTTGCCCGAAATGTAATAGTCCTTTGGTTTTGTATACCACTGCCAATGGTAAGCGAATGAAAAAATGTAGCACCGCCGGTTGGGACAAAGAAGCCCGCAAGGCCACCGGCTGTGACTATGTGGAATGGTTAAACAACTGATAAATGAGGGGTCGAGTTAAAAGACCGGTTTCAGATCAACCTCTGCCTTCTACGGCGAAATTAGTTTTTAGGGGTAAACTTTTTGATGTCTACCAGTGGGCACAAGGACTTTTCGACGGAACGACGGTTGTCTTTGAAAAACTGAAACGTCCAGATACCGTAGTTATTATTCCGATCACAACCGACGGCAGGGTCGTTTTGGTACAACAAAGACAACCGGGGAAAAAGGCGTACATTGGTGTGGCTTCAGGGAGATTGGAAGAAGGGGAGACACCCCAAGAAGCAGCTACTCGAGAGGTGATTGAAGAAACAGGGTATAAACCGTCAAAGCTATCACTTTGGGATTCGTTCCAACCGGTCTCGAAGATAGAGTATGCGGTTTTTATTTTTATTGCTAAGAATTGCCGCAAAATAAGTTCGCCAAAACCTGAGGCGGGTGAACAAATCAAAATTAAACTGGTTTCAATCGAGCAATTTTTAGGGTTGGTTTATAGGGGATTTGTTAGCGACGAGCTAAGGCTAAAGCTGATTGAAGAAACCGTAAGTCTCATTCCCTGCAGGAGGAAAGTTTTACTACTAAAAAAGAAGTTCCTAAACTAATATGTCGGTCATTCACTGGCTTCGGACAAATCGACTAACCAGGCAAGTCGTTTACAGCCTTGGTACAGTTATTCTCAAGGATATTTATCATCGGATAAAACATTACCTTTATAAGAACGAGAAAATCCTGGATATCGGGGCCGGTACCTGTAATCTGGATGAGATTTTGCTGAAAAATGGTTTTGAAGTCACTCCGTTGGATATTGTGAATTTAAGCTTTGTCGATGGCATAGAGCCGGTTATCTACGATGGCAGGCAGATACCATATAAAGACGGGGAGTTTGGCATCGCGCTTCTTTTTTATGTGCTTCATCATGTCCCAGAGCCGGAGAAGCTTTTGTTGCAGGCCAAAAGGGTAGCCAAAAAAATATTAATAAGAGAGGAAATTTACACGAGTCCACTTCAGAGAAATCTTATGTTTCTTGAAGATAGTTTGCTTAACCTGCAGTTTTTCCATCATCCGCATGCAAATAAATCCGATGTCCAGTGGCGGCAGACTTTCCGCAAGCTTGGCTTGAAACTGGTGGAAGTAAAGATCGAACCCCATTTATGGATCTTCACAAAAGGAACGTACCTGCTTACGACCTAATTTTTTCTTATGTTATATACTAGCGTTGATGAAAGTTATTGTTTCCGATATGGGCGGCGTACTTTATAGTTTTGATTCAACTTTTGATCCTATTGTTCATGAGGAAAATTTCAGTCATGCGATTGAGGCATTGGGTAAAAAGGGATTATCAACCAAAGAACAGCTGGAAGGCGAATGGCTGGCTGTCAAAAGTGGTCGATTGGTAGTTTATCCTCAAGTTGAGGGTGTAAGCAATCTTCTTGCAAGCTTAAATAAGTTTAAACTCGTTATCGTTTCGACGTCACTTGTCAAAACTTCAAATTTAATTCTGCAAAAAGTCGGACTGGGGGGAAAGGCCTGGAAAGTCTTTGATATGTCCGATTTTGGGAGTAAAAAAGATCCTGAAGCTTGGAAAAAAATCTTTCAAACTTTACCTAGCATCGATGTTATTGCGGAAGATAGCGACAAAAACCTCGCCGCCGCCGCCCAGGCCGCAGTTGACTTAGGCTTTAAGCCGCAAACCTTCACCGAAATGTCGCTCCTGTAAAACTTTATATAGAGTGTGGAAGGTGGAGATGATCCTCAGCCCTATCCACCTTTTTTTCAAGAGTCGTCACCCGTTGGTCGAAGTGAACAATCGTTTCATCAAGTACCCGTCTTATATGACGAACGTCTCGCTTAATTGGTTTCAATTGTTTCTCTACAATATCCCCAAGCTCACCTTTAATCGGTCTTAATTTCTCATCCAGCTTTCGATCAAGCGCCGACTCGATATCTTGCTTAATTGGTTGCAATTTCTCATCCAGCTTTTGATCAAGTGCCGTCTCGAGCTTTCCGTCGAGTGACTCGTCAACAATTTTCTTAATTTGGCTAAAATCACCCTTCGTTAACATTGTCAAAAGCATAATCCGTGAAGAATTTGATTACAAGTGTTTTTTTATCAAAAACTAGCTGATTTGAAGAATCCTTTTTATTCAAGATGGCTTCTTAATATAATATATTATATCTCTCCAGCTATGAAGCGCGCTATTTTTATCGGTCAGGCTATGCCCAAGATTAAAAAGGACCCGCATGATTGGTCGTCTTTAAATGCTTGGCTTTATACAATCGGCATTACTGATCAAATTATTAAAGACAATTTTTTCTACTCTGCACTGGTTGATTATTTTCCGGGTCTTAAAGGTCACTCACATCGTATTCCCACTCCCCAAGAAATAACTAAAGAGCGTGACAGGTTGGAATACACCATGAAGTCATTCTCGCCGGAAATAGTGGTTCCTATCGGAAGGTTATCTATCGCCCACTGTCTATCGCAGGATGTTCAGCCCTTAATAGGCATTATCGGTAAAGCCTTTTTAGCTGATCCCTACAAATTATTGGATAGGGAATTGCCTATAGTTCCGTTACCGCACCCCTCCGGCGCCAGTACTTGGCATTACAAAAAGGAAAATAAAATGCTTTTGACAAAAGCCCTTCAACTGCTTAAAAGAAATTTGCTCTTAATTTAGCCCCATAAAATTCTGCTAACCTGTAGGTAGGGGGATTTCCAGAACCAGATCGTTTAATGCTGCCGCCACCGCCAAGACAACCGGATCTGTGGCGGTTCTTTGAAGCTCGGCAGCCTTAATTGACGCCTCCCCAATTGCTCTTAAAACTGTCGGAAGTGAGGTGGAATTTTGTGAACAGGCGAGTTCCCTGGCTGTTTCAACGGCCTGCATCAACAGTATTAATGTGCCCAGATCATCCTCTGGGATTGGGACAGACACTCTTTTGAGCGGTTGCTCGCCGGGACCGGCAGAAATAATCTGAAAATTAAGCCTTCCAGTTTCTGACTGCTGCTGGGTGGGTAGTAGAACGAGTCTCTCTCCGGGCAGAAGTGGTTCTGATGGCATAGATATAGTCGGCAGAACAACACGAATCTCAGTTTCATTCTCAATATTCCTGCGTAACATTGTCTTTATCAAAACCGCCAATACATATAACAGAACGGACCTCTACTTGCAAAAGCTTATCTTATAGATTGTAATTATCTTACACTGTCAAACCTATGGTTTTAACCGTTGAATCCCGACTTTGTCAAGCTTCTAGCGAACCGTTATTTCAGAGTCGTGGGCGGGCGACCTTCCAATTCGAAAGACTCCATAGAATTATCGCCGACTTGAGAAGATCATCCGAATTTGGCTGGGTGGTGGATATTTTGGACCATTTCACTTTGAGTCCCGAACGCCTTATTAACCTAATTGATGTCCTTTCTATTGGCTCTAAATTGGAAACGGCCGCTGACATTCTGGAAAAACGAGGTGTCAGAAGACAACTAAGCTCCGATGGCTGGACGACTTTAGACGAAGAATTTAGTTTTTGGGTACCTATTTTCCCAAAAAGCGTCAGTTGGTGCTTTTCCTTTAACCGAAAAATACGTGCTTTCCGTTTAAGCACCCATGTTGAAAAGCATAATGGTGGACCGGTTGACTTACGAATTGAGTGTTGTTTGGGGGCACGGAATTTGGAGGAAGATGGTGTAAGAGTTCTGGCCAAGCGAGCGGGCAAGGGAGCTTTTGAACCGGTTTATGAGTCTGGAAGCAGGGCTTCTCGGAATCGTTGCCTGGCGTTGACGGCGGCAAAAGAGCTGGAGCACTCGGCCAGGGATGCTTTTCTTCAGTAAGTGATTTTTAGACGGAACGATTTGTAACGGCCACTTAAAAAAATATAAGGAAAGAGATAAACAGAAGATTAATTCCAAGTTCCATGTTTAACCGGCCTGGATTTTTTAGTAAGAAACGACACTTTTCTTTAAGCGACCAGTCAGCCTTGTCCCTTTCAAGATTGGTGAAAGAATATTCTCGTTTATTAAAGGGAGCGAGCAACTTGACTCCGATCGTAAAACCAAAAGTGTCAAGGATTAGATGCAACATTGTGTTTACAAACAGAAGGAGTCCTAGGAAGCTGCTTGCGATAAACAAGATTCCACTGATAGCAATCCAGGCGGCAGGATAATGAGTAAAATCATCGTGATGCGATTTTAACTTCCGGTGCCACAGAAGGTTTACATCGGGTAAAAGGGCGAAAGCGGCTGAAATCACAATTACATGTTCCGGCTGAAGAGGCTGACTAAAAAAAGAGTTTACGACCTTTGCTATTACTAGTCCCGAAGTGAGGTGAGTGACGGTTGTCATAACTTAAATGTGCCTGCATGAGGTAGGCCGAGAGGGCAGAAAAGGTGGATACACTACTCTTTTAACTGAAACCCCTTGGAGATACCAAATTGTAAAAAGCCTTCTAGGTTAAGGTAAGTTTTCTCTATTTTTGATCCTTCAAAACTGATACCTTCTATTTTCGCTCCGGAGAAATCGGTTTCCACAAGACTGCATTTATCAAAAATCGCACGTTCTAAATTGGCGGAGGCAAAATTTACCTTGTCTAACTTAGCGTGTATAAACATCGCCGCTGCAAGATCGGCTTGAGCAAATGTGCAGGAAGTAAGATTGAGTTTATCATGCTCCGATTTACTGCCTCGTAAGTATTTGTGGAACACCCCTTGCTTCAGCACGCTTTGGGCGAAATTGCATGAGATAAGACTCGTCTCGGAGAAGTCTAGTCCGGTTAGTTTGCTGTCGGGAAAGCGGCACTCCTTAAAAGAAGTGATATCAAAAAAACATCCAGAAAAATCACATGAGTTAAAAACACATTTGGTAAAAGCGGTAAAGCGAAATACTACTTGGTTGAACTTACAGCGTTCGAAAGAAGCCGCTTCGAACGTTTGTCCTTTTACTTTCTCACTTGTGAATGTCTCGTCTTTGTATACCATTAGCAACTGCCGAATTCTCTCAGGAGGGACCCTTTAGGTCTTTAGGCTGAAAGGCTCTACTCTGATTTTTCGCTCTACGAGCTGAAAATCAGCGTGAGTTTAGTATAACAAATTATCCTCCTGCGGTAGTTTGGGAAAAAAGAAAACGTGATATACTTCAAAAACTCAAATTTGAGTTTTTCAGTATAACGAATCTAATCTGATTTTTCGCTCTACGAGCTGTAAATCAGAGTAAGATTAGTATACAATGTTTTGGTTGCTATTGAGCTGCTTCTGCCTTTGACCCTTGTCTGCCATTTTTTAAATAAAAGTTAACAGAGCTTTAAGACTGTCATGCTAAAAATACGGCGTTTATTTCAAAGGTCAGTTGTAGCTTTTAAAAAACGGCCCGTAGCTGGGTTGTTGGGGATCTTATCGATTTTGTTGTTGGTGATTCTAATTATCGCTCGGTTAACTAGGCCTGGTGAATCAACAGACACATTGGGTCAGGTAGCCAAGGTGGTTGAGGTGTATCGTGCGGGGGTCAGTTCGAAAGTTACTTACAACGGTCAAGTGGAGAAAGCAGGGGTTGTAAAAATACTTAGCCAGACGGCGGGTATTGTTAATGCTATTTCTGTCGTTGAAGGACAAGCGGTATCTCGAGGAGCTCTACTTTTGGCGATCGCGGCCAATTACCAGGGAAGCAATCCGGCGGAAATCCAAGCAGCAATTGCCAATCGTCAGTACAGGATGGTACTTGATACTTTTGATACGCAGAAAGAAATAATCGTTAAACAAAAGGAGATTGCCAGCAAGGCACATGATAATACGGTTAATTTAGCAACTATCTCCGCCCAAGCGCGTGAAGACACTACGGGTTTGATTAATTTAAACCAAACGATGTTGGATGCCCTGCAGGCAAACTTAAGCGCCTTGCAAGCGAATAATCCTGGCAACGTTAACGGATCGGCGATTTTGCAGATCCAAGGGACGATGGCTCAGGTTTCGGCTGGTCAAAATCAACTGAAATCTGCTTTAAGAAACCTTGACTATCAGGTAAGTTCGGCCAATCCACCTTTACAATTGGCCGATCAGCAACGGAGTTTAACGTTTCAGCAATTGGAGCTTCAACAAAAGAGTTTGGAGTTGAACCGGGATATCTCTGCGCTCCAAGCAAAGATGGCCAATATCAGTGCCTCGAGTTTTAAACCGACGGCGCCTTTTGCCGGCAAGGTTGACCGAGTTTATGTTCGTCGACTTCAAGCGGTTAGTCCGGGGATGCCGTTGGTCTCTTTGGCCGGAGGAAATCGGAGCAGTCGGTTAGTCGTCCGGTTGCCAAAGGATACGGCGGTTAGGGTGAGTAATATTGAGCCATCGACTCTTCGAATTGACAGTCGATCAATAGAGATTCTGCCTTTATATGTTTCGAGTGAAGCCACTGACGGGAGTCTCTATAGCGTGGTTTACAGTCTGCCTGAGGATGTTTATCCAAGTGTGACGGAGGGTGATTCTCTCCAGATAGACATTCCCCTAAGTTCGATCGCCAAGTCGATTGCGGTGCCCCTGGAGGCGGTTTTTCAAACTCAGGACAGTGCGTATGTATTTACTATCAAAGATGGTAAAGCTCGAGCGAGCAAAGTCAGCTTAGGCAAGGTTTCTGGAAAATTTATTGATATTGTGTCCGGTATTACGGCTGATGATGTGGTAATTCTGGATCGGACGGTTGCCCAGGATACACCCGTGGTGAGCAAATAGTTGAATATGCCGGTACGTCGTAATTTGTCCGGAGGGTCAAGAGGAAGTACTTACTTAAGAAACTTACAGTTTGATCCCAAGCTAAAGAATAGTTTTATAGCTGGTTATTTAACTAATTTAAGGGTTTTAATCTTGTTGGTATTTGTTATCGCTGCGCTTGGCATTGCCAGTTATATAAGTTTGCCTCGAAATTTAATTCCTGATATTCGCATTCCTCTGGTGATCGTCTCGACGGTTTTGCCCGGAGCGGGACCAAATGACATCGAATCGTTGATCACGGTTCCGCTTGAGGATGCAATCAGACAAATTGCCAATATTCAGACAATACAGTCAACCTCAAGGGAGTCGGTCTCGATAATTACGATTCAATTTAACAGCGGAGTTGATCCTGATAAAGCTAGATCAGATGTTCAATCAGCGGTTGATTCGGTAGCCAGTCTTCCAAGCGACAAGCTTCCGACGAACGTCCAGAAACTGGATTTCCAAAACATGCCAGTTTGGACTTTTAACTTGGTAAGCAGCGGAGATCTGGCGAGCTTATTTCGTTTTTCCAAAAGTCTGAAAAGTAATCTTGAAAATCTTCCTTTGGTAGATCATGTCAGTGTATCCGGGCAAGAGGAGCAAGAGATTCAAATCCTTATCAAGCCCAATGTCTTGAATAGCTACCAGATAAATCCGATGATGCTCATCCCCGCGATTAAGAATGCGATTAAAGCTTTGCCTGCCGGTAGTGTCTCGGCCAATGACTATACTTTTAATCTAACTATCGATCCGGCGGTGGTGACGATTGATGATATTAGAAACCTAAAGTTAACTGTCTCTGGAACCCAAATTTCTTTCGGTGATCTCTTTGAGATTTCGGAGAAAGCAAAGAGCAATCAGCCGCTGGCTTTGATCAAAGTGGGTGACAAAGCACCTACCCGAAGTGTTACTTTCAATGTCTTTCGGGCCAGTGGAGCCAAAATAGACCAAACAGTGGCCGAGGCAAAAGAAGAGGTGGACAAAAGGCTTCTAGCGTACAAGGGGCAGTTTACGATCTATTCGGTGGCGGATACGGGGGAGGAGATTGATACCCAGTTTTCGCATTTACAAAGAGACTTCTTGCTAACGGTCTTTTTGGTAACGGCGATTCTTTTTATCTTTTTGGGATTGAGACAGGCGTTGGTGGCCTCACTGACGGCGCCTTTGGTTTTCTTTATTACCTTTATTATTATGGCCGCAACGGGGGTATCGCTTTCATTTATCTCTGTCTTTTCTTTGCTTTTGGCTTTGGGGTTGTTGGTTGACGATACGATTGTGGTGATTTCGGCACTGACCGATTATTTTCGCTCGGGGAAATTTACTCCGGTCCAGACGGGGCTTTTAGTTTGGCGCGATTTTCTCATCCCAGTACTGACAACCACAGCAACGACAGTTTGGGCGTTTATCCCAATCTTTATTACCTCCGGGATTATCGGTGAGTTTATTAAACCAATTCCTATTGTCGTTTCCTCGACTTTAATTGCTTCAATTTTCATTGCGTTGTTTGTAACTTTTCCTTTGGTTATTTTCCTTCTTCATCCGGTTTTTCCGAAACGGGTTATAGTTTTTGGGCGCGCGGTATTGATTATTGGACTTGCGGTTGGGATTGTTGCCATTGTCAGCCAAAGCGATCTGCTGCTTGTAATTTCTTTTGTTCTTTCAGTCGGGCTTTTTATCCTCAATGTAAGACGGGGTGTGCTTGACCGGCTTGTCTTAAAAATTAAAACTGGGCTCAATTGGGGTGGCCGCTTTACCCGGATAAAATCGACTTTGATAAACGGCATGGTCAGTTTCCATCATATTTCGGCAATCTATAAAAGGATTATATTGGCAATACTAAATAACCCAACACATCGGCGCCAAACGATATTGATGGTGGCGGTCTTTTTCATCTTTACGATTCTCCTTTGGCCGTTGGGATTGGTTAAAAATGAGTTTTTCCCAAAGACCGACCAAGATGTGGTCTATGTGGCGATTGAAATGCCCGCCGGTACCTCGACCCAAAAAGCAAACAAAGAGTTGTTCGAGATTTTTGACCGCTTTAACGGGCTGAAAGAGACGGTTTTTGTTTCAGGCAATGTTGGCCAGTCGTTTTCGTCTGCCGGATTTGGTGTTGGCGCAGGAGAGGTGAATAATTTACTTTTTAGCGTTGAGCTTTTGGATCAGGAGGAGCGGCGGCAAACGTCTAGTCAAATAGCAGAAGCGATAAGAAAAGCTTTTGACCGTTATCAAAATGGTAAGGTTTCGGTTGAGGAAGTCAGTGGCGGACCGCCGGTTGGAGCAGATGTCCAAATAAAACTTTTTGGGGGCGACTTAACGATTTTGGATCAATATGCCAATAAGTTGATGGACCACCTGAAAAGCCAACCAGGTACGACCAATGTTGATAAGTCTATAAAGTCTGGAGTGGGAAAGATCGTCTTTACTCCAGACGATAGAAAACTGACTCAGTTGGGAATTGGTCGAGACAGTTTGGGATTTTGGTTGAGATTTTATGCTTCGGGGATAACGGCTGACTCGCTTAAGTTGAGCGAAGGGGGTCCTGATAAGACTGATATTAATTTACGTTTAAATACTGGATTGCCGACGGTGGAAACGCTGGAGGGCTTTTCAATTCCCACACAACAGGGTAGCTACCCACTTGCAGCTTTGGGTAAGTTTAATTTGGCGGTTAGCCCAACAACGATTATTAGAGAAGAAGGGAAGCGGGTTGTCTCGGTGACAGCTTCTGTTAAACCTGGATTTTCGATAAGCACAATAAATCAAAATTTGGGGCAGTTTGCTGATGGCTTGAAACTCCCAGAGGGTTATAGCTGGGAAACGGGTGGGGCAAACCAAGAAAATCAAAAATCTGTATTTTCGCTGCTTCAGGCAATGGGCATCTCGGTGCTTTTAATCGTGGTGACGATGATTGTTCAGTTTAACTCATTCAGAAGGGCACTGATTGTGATATTGGTTATCCCGCTCTCGATCTCTGGCGTTTTCTTGATTTTCGCGCTTTCGCAGACATCGTTAACATTTCCGGCGCTTGTGGGCGTATTGGCTCTTTTTGGTATTGTGGTTAAGAACTCCATTCTAGTCGTTGACAAAATTGTGGCAAACCAGAAAGCAGGAATAGCGTTTATTGAATCTATTGCTGATGCGGCCGCTTCAAGATTGGAACCGATAGCACTAACTTCTTTGACCGCTATTTTTGGACTGATTCCGATAATACTTTCTGATCCTATTTGGCGAGGTTTGGGAGGAGCGATTATAGCCGGGCTAACGTTTTCAGGTACGATCATGCTTTTCTTTATCCCAGTTGTTTATTACTACTTTTTCGTTCAGTCAGAAAAGTAACACGGTCCTTGATATTTTGTAACAAAATCCCCCTTATGGGTCTTTCTTTTTCTTGCTTTTGATTAGCTGTAATTTCCGAGAAATGATAAGACCTATCTTAGCGCTTAAGTAGCCAATAGCTAGACCGGCCAGAACGTCTGTGGGGTAATGTGCCCCGACATAGACACGACTGAAAGCCACAAACAGTGATAAAAAGATAGCCACTATTTTTAGTCGAGGAATAAAGTGGGCCGCCAGGGTAGTTACAAGAGCCGTATCCCTTGCGTGTCCCGAAGGATAAGATGAAGACAATCTCCAAATGTCTTGTGATGACGGTGGAATATCGGTTGGGATGACAATAAATGGCCTTTGGCGATATATAAAGGTCCAATCTAAATATGTCACGACAGCGGCTGAGCTAAGGGCAACGCCCAGGGAGAGAATTGCCCACCAAAAGAGTGGTCTTTTTGATACCGCCAGATATGCCAAGACAGACAACATAATAAACACCAAAAAAAACGGGGCCTTCTGGACCTATGGGCAGAAGGCTAAAGTTAAGAGGGTAGACTAACTTATCCATAAGTTCTACATGGAAGTTTTGCCTTAAAAAAATGTAAGTTTTCCTATCCACCGACTCGATAGTGGGATTTCTTTGGATTAATAACCCCATCCCTAGTGAGCCAAAGATCATAAAGCCGCCAAGCAAGACGACAAGGTGAGGCCAACCAATCTCCGATTTATTCTTTCTTTGGAAGACATCAAAAAAATTTTTCATCTGTGTCGACCAAGCTTATCTCAAGGGTAACCCGTTGATAAGTGAGATTTTCCTACTTTTTTCGACAGCTTCGATCCTACTGTAAAAGGAGTTGAAAAGGTCATACAATAGTTTTATGCTGGGGAGCAAGTCGATATATCTTTACTTAGGTGGCGCTTTGGTGGTAGCAGTAATTTTGGTCGGAGGAGCGTTTCTGGCCGGTCGCCAGCCATCAGAAAAATTGCTTGATGCCACAGCGCCTGCAAAAGTGGATAATACCTCTGTTGTGCAACCAACTACCCAAAACTCAAGTTTTAAGATAGAAGATCTGGTTGTCGGTAAAGGAGATCCGGCGGAGGCAGGTAAACGGATTACAGTTTACTATAAAGGAACACTTTTGGATGGTACCAAGTTTGACAGCTCGTATGATCGTGGTCAGCCGTTCCAGTTTACTCTCGGAAAGGGTGAGGTGATCCGGGGTTGGGACGAAGGTTTTTCCGGGATGAAGGTCGGCGGTAAGCGAAAACTGATTATCCCGGCGGAGATGGGTTATGGGGATCAGGCGGTGGGAGTGATTCCTCCAAACTCCGTTTTAGTTTTTGAGGTGGAGCTGCTTGGTGTTTGAAGACGACTTCCTAACTCGGTTTTCTTTTGTGACGGTAGTACAGAATTAAGAAGAAAGAGACTAAGATAGTCGGAGTGATGGCCAGGCCCCAAGTAATAATAAAATCCTTGGAAGAGTCGATATTGGGCAGTAAGACAAACCACCATAATAAAAACCAGGGAATGGGGGTCAAGGCGGACACAAGAAAATAAGTGACAAATTTGATATTGGTAAGTCCATAGGCGTAGGAGATGAAATCGGCGAGGTTGCCTTGAGCGACGCGAAGAAAGATAAGCATCTTAACACCGTAGTTTTTGGTAAAGGCATCAATCTCCTTCATGTTTTCCTGGCCTACTAATTTCGTCACGACCTGCCGACCCCAAAGCCGGGATATCCAGAAGTTAACGGTCATACCCAGCAGAACGGCCATGTAGCTGTAAATGACAAAGGCTTTGCCAAAGAGGGCAAAGCCGGAAAAGAAGAAGGGAGTGCCGCTTAAGGGGGCGATTATGTAAGTAAGGCTAAGGAGGATTATAAAAATTACCGGGCCAAAGACTCCGGCTCCGGCGACAATTTGTCTGATATTTTCCGTTCCCAGGCGGTTGCTAATGAAATAAATGGCGGTTAACATGGCCCCCAGCACAACCATATGCGGCAGCAATTTTTTTATTTTGTTGCTCAGTGTCATAGCGGTTTAGGCAAAAAAGGAGACGATGCCTATACCAATCAGCAGGGTCCTTAGATATTTCCCTAAGAAGGTCGGAATGAAGTAAACAAGATACGGAAATTCTAAATAGCCGGCAATTAATCCTACCAGATCGTAGGGGAAGGGGATAAAAGATAAAATGAAGAGGGCGACCACGCCAAATTTGTGCAGAATGTGTTTGATGTTTCGAATACTTTTGGACCTGGGAATAAGGACGTCGCTGTTTCTCCCAATTAGCCAAGCGACGGAATCATTTATCGCCAAGCCCAGAGCGGTGGCCAGGGCGACACCGACGATATTCATATGACCAGCTAACCCGAAAACCAGCAGACTGCCGGCGCCGATTATGTTAAATAAAAATATCCCTAGGTAGCCAAATTTTAGAAAAGGTTCGGGTTTGACGATAATAAGCAGACTGGCGAGGAAAAAAATAGAACCCAACACAAGGGTTATTTGCTTAAACTGTTTGGATTCCAAGAGGCCAGAGACGTGGGTGGCTTTGGTTGTCATATACCTCAAGTATAACGAATCTGGGGTGTTGGGTGAATAAGTTAAGATACATTTGCGACATTGAGATTAAGTGACTCACTTCGCCAGAGCCCCCCTTAAGTACAGTAGAATAGTCGGATCAAAGGGGGTGA
>Ga0075743_111_pt1 | contig 38560 bp, 41 predicted proteins | sample RifGroB1_FD_68435 | JGI IMG/M metagenome (GOLD analysis project Ga0075743, IMG submission 68435) | Microgenomates bacterium GW2011_GWB1_44_8
AATTTTCATATTTTAAAAAATTGATTTAATTGAAAGCCAGATACTGTTTCCGATACTAGCGAAAAAATTTCCAATCGAAGCCAACATTGTGCTTTTAGTCGAAACTCCGATGTCGTCGTCTTTTGAATCATCCGCCTTTGCGCTGTCGTCACTCGAAACAACCGAACCCTCCGCGCTAACCGAAGTTTTCACTTTGGTTTTTATCTGGCCATCCTCGGATTCAACCTCAACTTCTTTTTCAATCTTTCCGCCAGTCGTTTCTTCGTGGATTATCACCGGCTCCTGTTTCTTGCCATCAATCTCGGAGTCAACACGAATATCCACACTCGCTTTTCCCTCGCTAACATTCCCACCTGTATTTCCTCCAGTGTCAGCTGAAACACTGACGTTGTTTTTGATCGAAACATCTCCAGCTAAAACAAACGAAAACGAACCGGCAAATACAAATCCGGCAATCCCCATGAAACAAATTATTTTCTTGAACGTATTTTTCATATGTGACCCGAGGACTTAAGATGCCCTCGTCCCGCTTTTTGAAAAACTCCAAAAGCGGGACGAGGGAGCGAACTCCCGAAGGAATTCGCTCACCCCAAGGAAAATTTAGCGTCGAACTCGGGTCACATTTCTGTTAACCGTGTTCACAACAATTGAACCTGAGTCAGCGTTGCCGGTCAGGATGTCTCCACCCATTCCGCCTTCACCGCCAGATCCGCCGTTGCCGCCGTCGCCGGTCGAACCACCGTCGCCGCCGTTACCGCCATCTCCGTACTCACCTTCCCACCAATGATGACCTCCATGGCTGGAAGTGACGTCGCCGCCATCTCCCGCGTTGGATCCGCCTTTGCCGGCATCACCACCATTTGAGCCACTTCCGCCATCAGCGTCGTTGTGGCCAGTTTTCGCTTTAACTTCAACGCCGTTTGAGACGTTGGCAGTATTGCGATTTCGGACAGTGATATCGTCCCTTCTTGAGAAAGAATGATATCCATCTTCCTGATCATCACAACCACAAGCTTCGATAGTGGTTTTGTTGACGTTGACAGTGTTTTCAATTTCAGACCAAGCGGTCGCGTCGCCAGTGGTGATAATGCCACCGATTCCGCCATCTCCGCCAGATCCGCCGTTGCCGCCGTCGCCAGTCGAACCGCCATTTCCGCCATCACCGCTGCGGCTGCCTGCTCCGCCGTTACCAGCGTTTCGGCCGCCGCGACCGCCTTCTCCGCCAGATCCCGCGTCTCCTCCGTCGGCGTCATTACCGCCGGTCGAAGCTGACACAGAAACTTGATTAGTGACATTGGCGTTGTTGGTGTTTTTTACGGTCACTTCATCAGCGCCCCAACCACCGCCATACTCGCCGTTAGCTGAAGCTGGAAGAGCATAAAGCGCCAACCCCATTACCGGGAGCAATAAAGCTGCTAAAAAAACTTTTTTCATATGTTTATTAAATCTATAGATTCAATTTTTTGCTTGCCCTCCTAGATTTTTACTTTCATAAAAATCTTGGCGGGCTCGACCTTTTACCCCTGAACTAATCGAGGAACTTGTTTTTGAATTCTCGAATTCCTCGATTAGTCCGGGGGCTTACTCCTTCCCTCTCTGGTAAAACCAAAGAGTTCCAGATTTAAAAGTTTTTCCCATAGGAGCTAACCCTTAAATCCGGAACCCTAATCAACTTTTCAAACAACAAAAAAACCACACCCCTAAACGCCCCAGAGTGCGGTTCGAAAAACCAATAATAAAAAATCTCGCCGGTTTATTTTCTGCATTTCCCCTTTTAATCGGAATTTCTATCTCGGTTTCCCCGGCGAGATGAATTTACCTTTCTAAACAAGTTTACGGATATATGTATCTGTGTCAACACTCAGGTTATACACATTTTACACACAAACTGCGCTTTTTTAAAAAAGCTTATAACAAGACCAAACCCAAAAAGAGTCAAGGATATTTTTACTATTCAGTCGGCGTGGGATCAGCTGGCGATGGCGAAGTTTCTTGCGGAGCCGGAGTCGGTTCTGGTTCTGACGTTGGAGCTGGCTCTGATTGTGTTTCAATCATTGGTTCTGGTGTTGGTTCTGGTTCTGGTTCAGAAGTCGGCTCTGGTTCTGGCTCTAGCTGGGGTTCAGAAGTTGTCTCAGTAGTAACATCGGGTTCATTTACTTGATCCGGCTCGGCTGGCAACTGTTCCTCGGGAGTTAGCATTATGGGATCGCTGGTTGCAAAAAAAGCTAGATTAGCTGCTCTCATGGCCTCAATGATCATCTCAATCCTTCCGCGTGCTTCAGTTAATGAAATTGCATTCTTGTGCCAGGGAAACCAATGAAAAAGGAGGTTCCGACTTCTCTTCCAGGTTTGCCAAAGATATTCAGGCAGTTCATCCCCTCCCCGGCGGTCAGTCAAGCGGTCATAGATGCTCTCCCAGCGTAGTTCCGCTTCTAAGCTTGGATTAAGCGCTCGACCTATCCTAAATCTATCACCCTCATATTGTTGTTGGCTAATAAAACCTAGATCTAAAAAGAGCTTTTTTAAAAATCCTTCATAGGCTTTTGCCGCCGGGAAGACAACAAAAGCGTAATCATGCCAGTTCGTTTTAAGTCTTTCCTCTCTCACCAGCAGGAGCAAGCTTTCTTGTAATAGCTCTCTTTGGGATTCGTCCAATGTCTGCCACCAAGCTTCGTTTTTAATATCAATCAGGGTACTCATTTCCTTGTAACGGTTATCTGGGCTTTATTCCGAAAGCGATCCACAATATGGCGACGACAGTAGTAATCACAACCACTCGTATAACCCAAATCATCTTGGGATATAGCCATCGTTCTACTTCATCTTCATGTTCCCTCTTTACCATCTCTCCCAAGATATCAGAAAATTACCTCACTTTCAAAGGAGGTGTCGTATAATTGCTTCGTGCTCTTGGTTGCTAAACTAAAAAAAACGCTAATTACAAAAATACCTCTGCGATTTAGGACATTTTTGTATGCTCATCGGTTCGGAATACTTGTGGTGACACTTGTTCTGGGGTTACTCTTTTATATCTTTAAAGACCTTCCCTCTCCGACGGCATTGACATCTCATCCGGCTCCGGTTTCCACAAAGATCCTTGATCGCAGTGGAAAGCTCTTATATGAGATATATACTGACCAGAATCGAACACCCATTGTTCTTGAACAGCTCCCGTCTCACGTAAAGCGATCAACCATTGCGATTGAGGATAAAGATTTTTACCGCCATAAGGGATTTGATCCTCGAGGCATTCTCAGGGCGTTTTTTAATACTTTCTTCCGTCAAGAACTCCAAGGAGGTTCGACCATTACTCAGCAACTTGTAAAAAACGCTCTTTTGACTCCAGAAAGAACTCTAAGGAGAAAGATTAGAGAGTTCTTACTGACCTCAATGGTAGAAATAATATACCCAAAGGATAAGATTCTGGAAATGTATCTTAATCAAATTCCATATGGTGGGACTGCCTATGGTATTGAATCCGCTTCACAGGTTTATTTTAATAAAAGCGCTAAAGACCTTAACCTCGCCGAGGCGGCTCTTTTGGCCGGACTGCCTGCTGCTCCAACTCGTTATTCTCCCTTTGGCACTCATCCTGAGCTGGCAAAAGCGCGACAACTGGAGGTGCTTAAGCAAATGGTTGCAAACCGTTTTATTGATCAACCTACGGCGGATTCGGCGGCGGCGGCCCCCCTAAACTACAGTACCCAATCTACTTCTATCAGGGCACCTCATTTCTCACTTTGGGTAAAGGAAACTTTAGCGGAAAAGTATGGAAGTAATAATGTTGAACAAGGAGGACTAAGAGTGACAACCACGATCGATGCCGATATTCAACAATATGCAGAAAAAATTGTCCACGATGAGATTGATAAATTAAGAACCTCGAAGGTGACAAATGGAGCCGCCTTGGTTATTCGTCCGACGACTGGAGAGATTTTGGCAATGGTTGGGTCCCACGATTTTTTTGACAAAGAAAAAGGCGGCAATGTAAACCTTGCCTTTGCACTCCGACAGCCGGGATCAGCCATAAAGCCAATAAACTATGCCTTGGGACTGATGAATCGTCGCATTACACTGGCTACCCCTTTGATTGACGCTCCGACGTGCTTTTACGTTATTGGGCAAGAGCGATACTGTCCCGTTAACTATGATAATCAGTTTCATGGGGACACCCAAGTTCGTTTTGCACTAGGAAATTCTTTTAACATCCCCGCGGTCAAGATGCTTTATTTGAATTCACTTCAGGAATTCATCTCGACCGCTTCAGCAATGGGACTTACTACTCTGAAAGACCCCTCTAATTATGGCCTTTCACTAACGTTGGGCGGAGGTGAGGTTCGCATGGTCGATCTCGCGACTGCCTTTGGAGTGTTTGCTAACGGAGGGGTCCGCCAAGACTTGGTTTCGATTTTGAAAGTCGAGAACTATAAAGGCAAAGTTCTTCAGGATACGAAATTTGCACAGGGGCCTCGCGTACTGCCAATGGATGTCTCTTATCTAATTTCGCATACACTTCTCGATAATAACGCACGTTCGGCGACATTTGGTCCTTCTTCCTATTTGGTAGTGGCAAATCATCCTGAAATATCAGTCAAGACCGGAACAACTAACGACAAAAGAGATAACTGGACACTTGGCTACAATCAAGACATTCTTGTAGCGACCTGGGTTGGAAATAATGACAACAGTCCGATGGGGGCGGTTGCCTCTGGTGTAACTGGAGCCTCGCCTATCTGGAATAAAATCATTTCCTATTCTCTGGCCCATCCAATTAGCGGGAACCTGGAAGGAGGACCGGCTCCTTTCCAAAAAGAAAGACAGGCTTGGCCGATTAAACCAGAAAGTATCATTGGTAAAGAAATCTGCGTGCTTTCGGGACTTCTCCCGCCTAATCCCGGAGGCGATGATAAAGGCTGCCAGACCAGATTTGAATACTTTCAAACAGACAATCAGCCTTACGGAACAGAAAGTTTACGCCGTCAAATATCTGTTTATAAAGATACCCACGAACCCGTGCAACCCGGTCAAAATCCCCCTGTTGAACAAATTCAGCCGGAGGATCACTCTACTATTCAAGACCCGACAGGGACAATTTACTGTTTTGACTGTTCTGTCCCTACAAGAGCGATTAATCTGACCTATCCGGTTAGAAAGTCATTATCTTCGCCGTCTGACTAATTATCAATTTATATATATTAAAGTGATATAAATACTGTCGATGTCACACCCCTCGTCTACAAAAAAAGAGGGGACTCGACCTGCCTGGAGTCGCCATTTCATCTTTGTTTTGCGTGTCTTGCGAGGCATCGGTAAACCGTTTTTTCTAATACTGGTTGGGTTTGTTTTTCTCCTGTCTGTCGCCCTTTTAGTCTTAATTCGATCAATTAAGGCCAGCATAAGAATGCTGCGCTTTATGAGTAAATATCTTCTTCAATTTTCCGCTAAACTTTTACACTTCTTAGGACACATTTCGATTATCTTGATAAAAACCTCGCGTCGGTTTTTGGAGAGAGCTGTCACAACGTTACTTACGGTTAAGAATCTACTACTTTGGACAGGAATTGTTTTGCGCAGGTTATTTGTCACGATCATTCGATTTGAGCATCTTTCGGTGTTAGTCATCACAATTACTGTAGTTACTATCGCAATTTCTTTAATCTATTTATGGATGCTTATATTAAAAGATCTTCCACCGGTGACAGCACTGGCTAATCGACAACCCATTCTTACAACCAGGATCTTTGACCGTAATGGCAAGTTACTATATAAATTCTTTAAAAACGAGAACAGAACACTTATCCCTCTTTCAGATATTCCTCTCTCAGTTCGACAGGCAACGATTGCGATCGAAGACAAAGACTTCTACTCACATCAGGGAATATCTATCAGGGGAGTAGCTCGCTCTATGTGGAAAAATCTCTCTTCCGGTACTCTTTCGGGTGGTTCCACTATCACCCAACAGCTAGTTAAAAATGTCCTCCTTTCGCCAGAAAAAACTTGGCGGAGAAAAATTCGTGAAGCTATTCTCGCAGTTGACGTAGAGTGGAATTTTTCAAAGGATCAGATTTTGGAAATGTACCTTAATCAGGTTCCATTCGGCGGTAACACCTATGGTATTGCCGAAGCCGCTGAAACCTATCTGGGTAAACAGGTGCAAGATCTAAACCTAGCAGAAGCAGCCTATCTCGCGGGGTTGCCAGCTTCCCCCACTGAACTATCTCCTTATGGCACTAATCCCCAGTTAGCGATAATCCGCCAAAATGAAGTCCTCGATAAAATGATTGAAAATAACTTTATTACCCAAGAAACGGCCGAGCGGGCACGGCGTGTAGTAATAAAAATTTTGCCTCCAAATACAAATATCCTCGCTCCCCACTTTGTTATGTACATAAGGGATATCTTGAATGAGAAGTATGGCAGTACCATCGTCGAACAAGGGGGGTTGCAAGTTTACACCTCTTTGGACTTAGATATTCAGGAAGTTGTTCAAAAACAGGTAACCGAGGAGATAAACAAGGACCGTTTCTTGCGGATAACTAACGGCGCTGCACTAGTAACGAAGCCGCAAACCGGTGAAGTCCTGGCAATGGTTGGTAGCCGAGACTATTTTGATACACTGCATCAGGGCAATGTTAACGCCACTGTCGCCTTGAGACAACCGGGTTCGGCGATAAAACCGATAAACTACGCCGCTGCCCTTGCAAATGGTTTTACGGCAGCGACAATTATTCCCGACACGCCGGTCACTTTTCGCATTCCTGGCCAACCACCATACTCTCCTACGAATTATGACCGCCGTTTCCACGGCAATATACCTTTGCGGATTGCGCTTGGTTCTTCTTATAACATCCCGGCAGTTAAGGTCCTATCTGCAATCGGTGTTTTTCGCATGATAGAACAAGGTAAAAAAATGGGCATTACTACTTGGGATGACCCAAGTCGTTTCGGTCTTTCGCTGACTTTGGGCGGAGGCGAAGTCAGAATGACTGAACTGGCGGTGGCTTATGGGAGTATCGCTAACCTAGGTTTACGTGTCGATCTTCATCCAATACTACGAATCGACGATAGTCGTGGACATACTATCCAAGAATTCACTTGCACTGACACTCGTCTACCTCCCCCATCTACTTCTACGGGTTTTTCTACCAATTTCATGGAGAACTCCACTCCACTGCGAGAAAAGGTGTCCTGCGAAAAACAGTTTGCCCTGGATCCAGGCGTCGCTTTTATACTTAGTGACATCCTTGCAGATAACTCAGCTCGTACCCCCGCCTTTGGCCCAAACTCCTATTTAGTTGTACCTAATCAGCGAGTATCAGTTAAGACTGGTACGACTAACGATCTTAGAGATAATTGGACGATAGGTTTTACGCCCAACTTCTTGGTCGCGACATGGGTTGGTAACTTTGATGGTTCGCCAATGGCAGCAGTGGCTTCGGGAATTACGGGAGCCTCACCTATTTGGAATAAAATAATGGCCTCTCTTCTTAACAAGCCTCACGATATACTTGTCGCGACTCCGGCGGATGTTGTTAAAACAGAAATCTGTCCCTTAACCGGAACTTTATCCTGCGCACAGTGTCCAAATAAAAAAACTGAATACTTTTTATCTGGGACGGCCCCAACCACTATCTGCTCTGAGGGTGATATCCAAAGGATTCTCCAAACAAAACAAGAGCTTGAGAATAAGCAAAATTCTAACGGTTCACTAAATTGATTCCTCGAAACTCCAGACTGTTTGGGCGATTTTGGCAATTGCTGACGGTGCTTCTTTGAAGTTAGCGCCCTTGCTCATTACCACCAAAATAAAGGGTTTCTTCCCAAAAATAATACCACTATCGGAGTAGGCACCATCTTCGGTTCCTATTTTATGGGAAACTCGAGTACCAGCTGGTAATCCGGCGGGAATACGATCTTCAGAAATAGTATTAGTAAGAAAACCAATCAACTCTTCTTTCTGCTCTTTCCTAAGCAACATATCTCGATAGAGCAAACTGAAAAAATTCCCGATGTCTTTTGGGGTTGTAATGTCATTTTCGAACGAGCTATTCTTCATACCCCCAACTATTAGGGATTCCCTTATTCGTTCGTTTCCCAGTTTTCGCCAGAGAATTCTGATCGCAGAATTATCCGAATTTCTTGCAGAAAATTCTATTAATTTTCGATAGGTAAAATTGGATCCATCTTTAAAAGAGGCGAGTGAGGTCCCTTCAATTTTATCTGACTTAAGTAGGGTGTAGGGTGCATCGAGATTGAGATTTCCCTTTTCGTACTCTAAATAGACGGCCAGGATGATGGGTAGTTTCATCTGCGAAGCGGCGGGAAATTCTTCATCTTCTTTGACTCCGTAAGAAAAGCCGCTTTGTAAATCTTCTACAAAAACACCATAGGTTCCGGTATAGGTGGACAATAACTTTCCGAGCTCTTCTACCTTGTGTTTGGAAGTGTTTATCTCTTGCGGTTTGGGATCGATGATTTGTTTGTCAGTTAAAGAACTGTCAGCTGGTAACGGAATCGGAACCAGTAGTTCTTCGGAATCCTGCTTTAAATAATTCCCTTTTTGCCAGAACAAAAATAGGCTGATAATGAAAATAAAAGTAACAGATACCGCCTTTTTGGACCAACTTTCAATTGCTTGTCTGGTCAGAAGACCTGCTTGGGCACCGACTTTCATCGCCACCGAAGCGGCATTTACCATTCCCCACTTCATCGCTTCCTTGATTTCCTTACCGTTAATCAGGGCGGCTAAGAATCCTGTCCCGAACGCATCGCCAACACCTGTTCTTTCCACAACATGTACTTTATAAATTGGACACCAGATATTTAAGACTGCGTTATTTACATAGGCCCCTTGGGGGCCATCGGTAATCACTACCGTTTTGGGTCCGAATGTTAGCATCTTTTGTTGTATAGTTTTGATATCACTTTCAGAATTAAAACCGCAGATTCTTTCCGCCTCTTCCCGGTTAACCAGAAGAACATCAGCAACTTTTATTACCTCTTGCCAGGCAGAGATACCGTCGTTTAACTGAACTGTTCCCGGATTGTATGCCAACTTTCCTTGCGTGGCAGATTCTTTCTTCCATTTAACTACCGCTTTATAGGTGGATTCATAACCGGCTCCCATAGAAGTCAGGAATATCCATTCGATATCCGGCGAAATAGTTGGAACTTTATAAGGCAGAGCGGGATGGAAAGATAAGATTGTTCTTTCAGACGCATAATTCACAACAACCCCACGGCCCCCGGGAAAGCCTTTTACCCTCTCGATGCCAAAGGTGCCGATGCCCTCGCTCGCCATAATATCGAGAATCATTTTCGCGGTCCAGTCGTCTCCGATTGCAGATAAGAGGGCTGTTTTTATCCCTAACCTGCTCATGCCTACCGCACTGTTTGCTGCATTACCGCCGACACAATAAGCCACCCCACCCATCTCTACCTTTTGTCCGTAGGGAAAACAAAACAACTTCTGTTTTGCATCTATAAATTGTTCTGACGTGGGCAAACTTAGAAATTCGTCCACTAAAGCGTCACCGATAGAAAGGAAACGATATTTCACATCTATAGGATCATCTAAGTCCATAGCTGGTCAAATTTAAGTATTCTCAGAGAAAATTACCTCGGCTAATTTCTGACTTATTTTGGTGGAATCGGAATTCTGCCAGATATTGCGACCGACGGCCAAGCCCACTGCCCCTGCCTGAATGATTTCCTTGGCCATTTGTAATAGTTGGGTTTCTTGCGTTTTCGGTCCACCGACGACGAAGACACCTGTCTTTCCCGCGGCCTTAACCACCCAAGAAAAACTTGCCGGATCACCTGAGTAATGAATCTTAATAAAGTCACAACCAAGCTCAAGACCAACCCTGGCAGCATAAGCCAAAACTTCCTTGTCTGTCTCCCTGCCTTTCACATGCTCTCCTCTTGGATACATCCAACCAACAACGACGATATCCTTCCGATGAGCCTCCTTTTCTATCTCGGAAAACTCCTTCATCATCTGAGCTTCGTGTTCACTCCCTACATAAATGGTGTAGCCTATTGCTTTCGCCCCTAACATAACCGCTTCTTCTACTGTTCCTAAGGGTGGACTATATGGTTCTTCTTCTTGATGGAAGCTTGTTTTCCCATTTAATTTTACGATAAGCGGTGGTAGCGGACTCGTTGGTTGATCCTTAATTTGGGATCGGGGAAGATAATATTTTTCCGCTAAACCTTTCTGAAGAATAATACCGGTATACACTCCCGCCCTGGAGGCCACCTCCAAAATCCGTGCCGGATCGATATTTTGTTCATTGAAATCAGTTAGTCCATGTTCAAAACCGTGATCATAAGCCAAAAGTAATCCCCGTCCGTGATGAAGTAGCGTTCCCAGGTCAACCATTATCAAAATGGTATCACATTCTTTGTTGCCACTGTTTCCCTAAAATGTTCTATACTTAAAAGAAAGCGTAAAATGGATATTTCTTCAACCAACTTGGCTTCATTTCTGGATTTAGCTAATCATCATGCTAACGCGACCCCGGATGACATTAATTCTCTTTGTCAGAAAGTTATACATTATGGCTTCAATAGCGTCTTTGTTAACCCCTATTATGTTAGTCTTGCCAAAGAGGTGTTGGGAGACAAAGGTAGGGTTGGCACGGTTATCGCCTTCCCTCTTGGTCAGGAAAGAGTTGATATTAAGATTGCCGCAATCCAAAAAGCTCTTACTGACAACGCTGACGAGCTGGATATTAGTCTTAATATCGGACTTATTAAAGCGGGGTTGTTTGAGGCTAGCGCGGCTGAGATGAGAGCCCTTGTCTCTCAGGCAAAAAGTTTCGGAAAGGGAAAAATTGTTAAATTTATTATTGAAACCGGCTACCTTTCGGTTGAGGAAATTGCCATAATTTCACAGCACGTACTTGAATCAGGAGCTGATTTCGTTAAGACCACTTCGGGCATGGGTCCTCGGCTACCAACCATTGAAGATGTCGAAATAATTAAACGTGCGACAAATGGGCAGATTAAGATTAAAGTAGCTGGGGGAATCGAAACCCGTAGCCAAGCAATTTCATTTTTGGAGGCGGGGGCGGTCCGAATTGGCACGAGCCATGCGGTGGAAATCGTTCAACAACCTCAAACCGATATACCATCGCGTCTTTCAGCTACCTCGGAATAAATATTGCTAAGTTTTTTAATGTTTTTTCCCCAAGAAAACTGTCTTGCCCACTTTGCCCATGACTTTAGGTTAGCTTTACTATAGCGCTTGTTAAGTCCCTCTAGCATCCCACGGGCAATACTTTCTGTTTGGTAGGGACTGACATATATAGGAAAAGTGTTTCCAATGGTTCTGAGAATGGGGAGGTCACTGACAATTACGGGTACGCCAGCGGCCATCCCCTCAATTAAAGGCAAACCAAATCCTTCGGCCATTGTCGGATAGACATCTAATCGGGCGTTTCTCACTAGCACGGCCAGCTTATCGCCCATAACCCAACCCGGGAAGATAAGACGGTTGTTTAAATTTAATTTTAAACCCAGACCAATAAGCTGTTCTCTCGTCTTTCCGTTGCCGGCGATCACCAGCTTTAAATTTCTTTTTATTTCTTCATTTAAAGTGTTACTGTTGAGCAGTTGAGCAAATGCCTCAATAAGCCTTGTTAGATTTTTCCTCCGATCAATTCCCCCGTGATTGACAATGTATGGTTTAGTAACCCCAAGCTTTGCCAATATCACTTTGTCAAAGGGAGCCTTGGGTTTAAAAAACTCCTCACCCACGCCGAGAGGGATTATCGCCGGTTGACTTTTAAACCCAATTTTTGCTTTGATTTGTGAACAGACCTGTTGCGAGTCAAATATTACCTTCGAAGCTTTCATTAGTCCTACTTTTTCCCGCCAATAATATAGCTGTTGGGATAACCATGGAAACTGTGATTGATTGAAGTAGCCTGTTTCGGTCAAGGGGATGATATCGTGTACCGTAAGCACAACAGGACATGACAAAAGAATAGGTACTCCCCAGTTGCCGGCAGCGTGATAGATATCGGGTTTTAATTTTTTTAATAGTATGGGTAGCTGCACCTGCTCCCAAAATAGCCAGTGTGTCTTCTGGGGCAGAATCACTTGGGTGACTTCTTTGTTCCCTCTGTTGCCTTGAATACTGACCAAGTTCTTTGTCGACACCAGGGTTATGTCAAACCTTTTTTTATTAAGTTTCTTGGCAATTTGAGTGATATACCTTCCGATTCCTCCACTGCTTTCTGCAAAGCGCGCGTCAATTACTATCTTAATTTTGCGCTTGACGCTTTTGTCCATACAAAAAAAATGGTCAGTTATGTAAAAAGCGTCTTTTTTTATAGACTGAACAAGCCTTTTGTCTGTTCCCCACCATCAAGACGGTCTCCTTCTTCGATTCTTTTCTCAAACCTCCTAAGCGATTCAATTACCTGTTCAGGGGTGGTCGCTATCTCATATACTCGCAGTTCTTCATTTCTGAGGGGCATGTTTTTAGCCAAAGTTTCCATTATGGGATACCAGTGACCACCATAAAGGATTAGCGGTTTATGGTGGCCAAAATATAACCTAGCCAAACCCCAGGCCATACCCCATTCTGATATGGTTCCGCTGCCGCCTTTAAATACAATATATGCGTCTCCAATTTCCATCAACTTTAAAGTTCTTTCGACGTAATTTGTAGTTTTGATCTCTTCGTCGATGGGATTGTTGGGATCACGATCGCGAAAGTTTGGGATATCTTTGGCACTGAGTGTTACTCCGATCACTTTACCGCCGCCATCTTTGGCCCCTTTGCCGGCGGCTAACATCAAGCCCGGACCGGCTCCTTCAACAACTACATAACCAGCTTCGGCGACCTTTTTGGCCACTTGATATACTGCCCAATATAAGGGCTCGTTCTCTTTGGTGTCAGCAAAGCCTAAAATGGCGACCGTACTAACAATTTTTCCCATATTACGCTATCGGCTTATCTTGATAACTTCGTAACTGATCCCCATATACTCTAGTTTCGTAACCTTGGGGCAATAGCTGCTTTATGGTCGAAATTTGATATCTTCCATCTTCCTGGGCCATGACAATCGGAAGATCCTGATTATTAACCTGACAAAAGATTAGTGCGTACTGTAGACATCGTCCACAGGGAAATCCCATCTCTTTACCGAAAAGGCATAAACCTTTGAAGTGATAGTGCCCGTGAACGACGGCATGATTTATCGCCGCCCGCTCTGCACAGATCCCTTCGTCTGATATGATTCCGTCAATATTGCATCCTCCGAAATAGCTATTCTTTTGTGTCACAACGCTGGCTCCCCAGGCTATTTTCGATTTATAAACCATGGCACTTCCCCACGCCAGACGTGCAACATCTATCAACTTCATAATTACCGCGTCGTCTAAAGCCGGTTGTGTCATAAACCCAAGAGCCCCGTCTATACCGGTACTAAAAAATGACTTGTAAGTGGATCTGTCGGAACGATAGATCCCGTAGTTTTACCGACTCGGATTGTTTGTTCAACCAAACGACAAGAATACGCCCATTCGTTATCGTACCAAGCCATAACTTTCACCAAATCACCATCAATGACTTGGGTTAGGGATAAATCAACGATGGCACTCTGTGGGGTACCGATGATATCTGAAGAGACTAGGGGTTTTTCAGAGACTCCCAAGATGCCACTATAAAGAGGAAGCGAGGCTGCCTCTCGAAAGGCTTCATTTACTTCGTCTACCTGGACCATTTTCTTTGTCACGAAAACAAAATCAGTAATGGAACCGCTTATTACTGGAACTCTTAAGGCGACGCCGTCAAATAGACCCCTAAGAGAAGGTATCGTCTCCGTGGCGGCGATTGCCGCTCCGGTAGTGGTCGGTACGATATTTGCGGCCGCGGCTCTGGCTCTACGTAGATCATGATGTGACCCGTCTTGTAACCTTTGATCCTCGGTATACGCGTGTATCGTCGTCATCATCGCCTTGGCGACTCCAAAGTTGGACATCATGACTGCGGCAACGGGTGAAACACAATTTGTCGTACAAGAAGCATTGGAAATAACTTCTTTTACTTCCCCCGAGGAGGGGTAATCTTTAACTCCCAGAACATAGGTTGGAATATTTCCCCCCTTAACCGGAGCAGAAATAACGACTCGTTTGGCTCCGGCTGTCATGTGCTTTTTCGCTCCTTGCTCATCAGTAAACTGTCCTGTGCTTTCGATAACTACGTCAACACCAAGTTCATCCCATGGGAGTTTTGTCGGGTCTCTCTGAGCAAAGACCGGAACTCTCACGTTGCGACTTCTAACCTGCAAATATCCGATCAGACTATCCTGGTCGGTTACCTCGGATGGACTTCGTACTTCTTGGACGGTTACCTCTAAATCAAATTTTCTGTAGGTGGTATCGTAATTCACCAAATGTGCCCAGCCACCCACATCCATTGACCCGCTCGTATTAATGGCGACGAACTCCAAGTCATCCATATGCTTTAGTAAGCCAATCCGAAAAGCTAATCTCCCGATTCTTCCAAAACCACTGATTGCCACCTTAACCATACGATGTTCATCCTAGCAAAGCCTCGAGGGCAGGTAAAGTCCCGGTTGCTAAAAACTCTAGCATGGCTCCGCCGCCTATTGATAGCCAATCAAATTTCTCCATTTGATCAAACTTCCGAATTGCTTCTTGAGTGTCCCCACCGCCGGCAACTTTGTAGCCACTACAATCGGCAATGGCTAAGGCAATTTCTTTCGTACCGCGCTCATTTTCTTCTTCCTCAAAAACTCCCATCGGCCCTCCCCAAACCACAGTTTCTGCTACACTTATCTCACTTTTAAACCTTCTTTGTGACTCTTCGTCAATATCCTTGCCGCTTTTTGTTATGCTGGCGACCACCACTTTATCTGAAAACTTCAATCCTTCAGCCGCAATTTCACTTGGTAATTTCCCTCCAACCAGTACTCGATCAGCAAACTTTTCCATCTTGGTAATAACCGGTAACTTTGACTCCAGCTTGGCTCCGCCGATGATCACCACCAGCGGGCGCTTCGGATTTTCTAACACCCGAGACAACATACTGACTTCTTGGGTAAAACGTAAACCCGCGGCTACCGGTTTGTTTTGTTCACGCATTACCTTTGGCACTCCCACTAATGAAGCATGCACCCGGTGAGACGTAGCGAAAGATTCATTTATATAAATATCCCCAAAACCGGCAATCATTTCAGAGAAATTCTTGTCGTTCGTTTCTTCGCTTTCGTAAAAACGCAAATTTTCAAGCAGTCCTACTCTCACATTTTCGTTAGGCGGAACATTTAATCTACCCTGTTTCAGTGCCTCTGAAAAAAAAGAAACAGGCTGGCCCAGCAACTTTTCTAACGTTCCCAAAACCGCAAAAGTGGAGGTTGCCCTGGCGCCTGTTTCATGGCCGAGATGGCCAAAAATTACAATTGTTTTGCAACCTTTATCTAAAATCGTTTTAAAAGTTGGAATTATTTCTCTTATCCTTGCGTCGTCTATTACTTTTAATTCAATCTCTTGGGAATTCCCGTCTTTCACTTTTGCGATCGGTACGTCCAGATCCGCTCGGATCAACACACGCTTGCCGGCAACATCAAGATTTTCGATTAGGGGCAATTTAACTGTCATTTTTTGGGTTTTGACTTACCTAATGTCTCTATCCTACCACTGTCGATAGAGATTATGTTACTTTTTTGTTTTAGAAAAAATAGCTCGGGATCGTTGTTCTTATCCGCCACTATTTGTTATCATCTTTCTTAAGATGACTGCCGTCCTTACTTTATTATTTAACCCCAAATCAATCGCGATCATCGGCGCTTCCCGGTCAAAAGAAAAAGTAGGCAGTCTTGTTTTGGCTAATATTGTTAAGTCCGGTTTTAAGGGGAAAATATTTCCGGTAAACCTTGAGGCCAAGGAAATCGATGGTCTGATTGCATATCCTTCGATTGGTCAACTTCCTGAAGTTCCCGATCTTGCGGTTATTGCGATACCCGCCCCATTGGTGACTAATATCCTTAGAGAAATTGTGATAAAGGGAATTAAGAATGTGGTTATTCTATCGGCGGGTTTTAAGGAATCAGGTCCTGAGGGGGAACAACTTGAAAAAGAGCTTGTCGATATTGCAAACGGTGCCAATCTGAATCTACTCGGTCCAAACTGCCTTGGGTTTGTGAATAGTCACCCCCCCCTAAATCTGACTTTTGCCCAAGCCGACTGTAACCCCGGCAATATCCGCTTTATAACTCAATCAGGCGCTATTGCCGCAAGTGTCTTCGATTGGTGCGAGCAAAATGAATTAGGTTTTAGCGATTTTATTACCCTTGGAAACAAGTCAACTCTCGGGGAAAATGACATTCTTGAGTATTGGCAGAGCGAAAATTATAAAAATAATCTTCCACCTATAGTTGAGAATGCATCTTTGAGTCGGCCAATTGGCCTTTATTTGGAGTCATTGACTAAAGGAAAAGATTTCCTGGATCTAGCTAAGAAAATATCTAAAGTCGACCCTATATTTATTCTTAAACCAGGAAAAACTAAGGCAGCGGCAAGAGCGATGCAATCTCACACTGGTGCCATTACCGGCGAGGACGCGGTCTTTGAAGTTGCCTGCCGACAAGTGGGTATCACCCGTTGTGATGGCCTGGAGGATTTTTTTGATCTAGCGAGAGCTTTCTCCTGGGAAAATCCTCCGGCTGGGTCGAGTGTGGCCATTATTTCTAACGCCGGTGGCCCGGCGGTAATTTCCGCGGAGGCCGTTGAGAACGAAGGTCTTTCCCTAGCTTCTTTTGACGAACAAACGGAACGACAACTGGTAGAGTATCTACCCCGAACGGCGAGCATTATTAATCCTGTTGATGTGCTGGGTGATGCTCTGGCTGAAAGATATGCTAATGCGATAAAGATAGTACTCCAAGAACCGTCTGTCCATGCTCTAATTGTTATTCTTACTCCACAACTTATGACAGAGATTGAAAGCACCTCTAGAGTTATCGCTCAGGCTTCCCAACAATTTAAGAAGCCTATTTTCTGCTCTTTTATCGGCGGGCACCATATTGCCAAGGGCGAAGAGATACTTAACCAGGCTAAAATTCCCTCCTTTCGTTACCCTGAGCGTGCGGTCAAGGTGGTCGCCGCCATGTGGCGTTGGCAAAAATGGCGAAGTACTGCAGCTATTGATACGCCTCAACCTTTAACGACTAATAATCCTGATTTGGAAAGTTTAATTTTTTCTTCAAGTAAGGATTCCAAAGCACTGAGTTTTGAAGAAGCAAATCGGACGATGTATCTTACTGGATTATCAACACCGCTTTGCCAAGTAGCGAAAGATTTTGAATCCGCTGCTTCTTTTCCCCAGGCTACCGGATGGCCGGTAGTTCTTAAATTGTCATCTCCGGCAATTGTTCATAAGACTGATGTAAACGGTGTTGTCACGGATATTACAAATTACGAAGCCTTAAAACTTGCTTGGAATAGTCTTCTTGAGAACAAACGCGCACTGGAACAACAACTTCAGACAACCATTTCTATTATTATTCAAAAACAAATAACACATGGCGTAGAACTGATAGTTGGCATAAAGAGGGATCTCGACTTCGGTCCGGTTCTTTTATTCGGTGCGGGGGGTCTGTATGCCGAAATTCTTTCAGATCATAACCTGCTTCTTTTACCAGCGACCGCCGATCAGATTGGTAATTTTATAAAAAGTTCCAAGGTAAATCCCATGCTTAATGGTTATCGGAGCAAGATACCGTTGGCCGTGGATCGGTTGATCGAAATGATTGGTAAACTTTCCAGACTCGTATATTGTAAACCTGAAATCTCTGAGATCGAGATAAATCCTGTAGTCTTAACAGAAACAGCGGCGTTTGCTGTGGACAGCCGAGTTATTCTGTCCCCTGCTTTAAAACTCCAAAAATAAACTGTCTATTTTCTTTGAAATAGAAGGATTGTTAAAAATATCATCAACGTAAAGATTACGATCGTTCCCCCGGTGGCAAGATCTAAATAATATGAAGCAACAACCCCCGATATAACGGAGAGAACAGAAAAGATTTCTGCGGTTATTAATGTCCGTAAAAAACTGAGATGAAGTTGCAAAGCTGAAGCAACGGGGATGACGATTAAAGCAGAGATTAGAAGCACCCCGACAATGGGGATCGCCAGAGAAATCGCCAAAGCCGATAGAACAATTAAGATCGTGTTAATAAATTGTGTCGGTATGCCGCTAACCTTGGCTGCCTCTTCATCAAAACTTATAAAAATTAGTTCTTTGTAAAAGAGTAAAACTGAAATGATAACCACGGCTCCCAGTAATATTATGGTCAGGACATCGGTCTGGGTCACCGTAACAATACTTCCGAATAGATAATTGAATAAATTGGCATTAAAGCCGTGAGCTAACCCCAAGATGACTACGGCGACGGCTAAACTACCGGATAAAAAAATCGCCAAGGCTGATTCGCCATATACCCGCCGGGTTGACCTTAACCGTTCGATGACCACCGAAGATATCGTGGCCGCTGCAATTGCCGTAAACACCGGATTTATGCGCAAGAGAAACCCAATGGCCACTCCGGCCAATGACACATGAGAAAGTGTATCGGCGATCAAAGAGTAGCGACGTAACACTAAGAAAATACCGATAAGAGGAGCAATCAAGGCGACAACGATGCCCGCTTCTAAGCCTCTGATGATAAAACTGTATTGAAAAATCTCAGGCATGGTGATGGATTAACTTCACTCCTTTACCACAATATTTATCGCCACTGATTTCTTTTAGAAATTCCTTCGGCTCCCCATAATATACTAACCGGCGGTTTATATAGGCAATTTCGGTAACCTCTTTTGCGACCACTGATATGTCATGGGAAATAAGTACAAGTGTTAGCTTTAGTTCATCATTTAACTTCTTTAATAGAGTATAAAATTCGCCCTGGGTTTTTTGATCAACTCCGACGGTGGGTTCGTCTAATAAGACTATCTCCGGCTCGGATGCAAGTGCTCGAGCAATGAATACCCGCTGCTGTTGGCCACCTGAAAGATCGCCGACACTTAGATTCCGATGGTCGAACATGCCCACATGCTTTAGGGCGGTATCTACCGTTCTCCAGTCATGTTTACCAAGGAAACGAAAAAGTCCAACTTGGGCATATCGACCCATGGCGACAACTTCTCTAACGGTGACCGGAAATTTTGGATCAAAATTCGTAGCCTTTTGTGCCACATAGCCAATCTTTTTCCAATCTTTAAAGACGCTGAGATCCCTGCCAAAGATGCTTACTGAGCCACTGGAGGGCTTTAAGATGCCCAATATCACTTTAAAAAGGGTCGTTTTACCACTGCCATTGGGTCCGATTACTCCTAAAAAATCTCCCCGGTGAAGATTGAAGCTGATATTATCTAAAATCCTTTCTCCACTGTAGGAAAACGAGACACCTTTTACCTCTATTATATTTTCTGTGTGATCTAACGTATGCATAACGATAATTCAAAATTTAGAAGTCAAAATTTAAATTAAAAAGCTTAAAAGTAACTTTTGACTTTAATAACTATTCTCCCACATCCAAAAGCTAATCGCACCCCAATGCTAATCTCAAGTTCTCCAAATTCTTCTTCATCACTGTCAGGTAATTTTTCCCCAATCTTAATTGTTCATCGTCTATCCCCTCGATCGGGTCAAGCACCAGTGTTTTGACACCTACCTCTTTGGCTATCGCCTCTGATAGTCTAGGGCTTACTAAACTCTCAAAAAAAATGTACTGAGCTCCTTTTTCTTTTGCCAATTTAGCTATTTTAGCCATATTTTTAGCGGAAGGTTCAGTGTCGGGGGAAAGTCCGGCGATGGCGACTTGAGTCAGGTTGTACTCTTGGGCGAGATACGTAAATGCTTCATGGGAAACAAAAATTTCCCGCCGCTGGCAATTGGCTAACCCTGCTCGATACTGCTCATCTAACTGATTAAGCTGAATCCGCAGGCCACTGGCATTTGCTTCATAAAAAGGTTTGCCCACCTGATCAACTGAGATAAGACCGCCTAGAACCCGCTCCACTATCTTCTCGGCAAGTGGGGGACTTAGCCAAATATGAGGGTCTTTATCAAATAAACCTTCGCCTGTGGTTATAACTTTTACCTCTCTTTCCCTAAGCGTCGTACTCATTTTTTCTGCCCATGGCTCAATACCACCCAATAAAAGAAGCAGCTTGCTCTTGTAAATCCGACCAACGTCTCCACTTGTTGGTTCAAAATCATGTGGCTCTACCCCCGGGGGCGTTAAATTATAGATGTCGACGCGACTGCCACCTATTAGGCTGGCGAAAAAATGGAGAGGATAAAAGGATGTCGTCACCGCGAGCTTAGTTTTGGTGGGTAAATCCGATTGTTGCTGAGGAAATTTGGCACCCAAAAGATATCCCGTGACAGCAACGATTAAAAAAAGGGAAAATAACAATAGTAGGTATTTTATGTTCATTCTCTTTCTGATTATTTTATATGAATGATCTTCAAAATTCTGGGAGGCATTTTTATCTTTCGGAGTAAGATTAGTATAGAATAGTCTACGAAAGCTATGCCCACTTTCCTGTCCGCTATCACAATCAGCAAGACCGTTCTTTCGGGAAAATTTCACCATCTCATCTTCGAAACTTCTGAACCTTTTGCCTCGCAACCTGGTCAATATGTAAGCATCAGGGTGTCTGAAGGGCAAATTAATAATTATTCTCTCTCGTCTAGACCAAATGGGAATCGTTTCGTATTGCTTGTTGATACCACGCCGGGGGGGATCGGTTCAAAATTCTTCGAATTCTTAAAGCCAAACGATCCGATACAATTCTTAGGACCTTTAGGTAATTTTTGCCTTAACCTAAATGATGGGGCTAAAAACTTTTTGTTTTTGGGAACCGGAAGCGGAGTCAGTCCCCTTCGTTATATGATCGAAGATGCGCTCATCGGGAAAAATGCCAAACTGTCGGTTATTTTATATTTTGGTTTACGCCATAAAGACGATATCTTCTGGGATGACTATTTTCAAGAACTGGCGATTAAATACCCTAATTTTTCTTACAGGCTCTCCCTCTCTAAGCCTGATGAAACGTGGCATGGCACTTTCGGTCACATTACTCAACACTTAGCCGGAGATATTAAATCCGCAAATGATTACAGCGCATATCTTTGTGGCAATGAAAGCATGATAAAACAAGCGTCCCAGATCATGCTTTCTCTAGGCTGTCCCCCTGAAAGAATATACACAGAGAAATTTTATTGAAATTGTCCTAAAGAATATTCGAATGGTTCTGCCTTATTTTACTTTTAAAATCGGTGGTCAAGCTGGTCAAGGTGTTAAATCTGCGGGTTTAATGTTCGCTCGACTGGCGACCCGTTCCGGCTATTGGGTACACAATCACACTGAGTACCCGTCAGTTATCCGCGGTGGTCACAATGTCACCAGTGTGACAGTTTCATCCCGACCCGTTTATGCTCCGACGAAGCATACTGATCTGCTTGTTGCCCTTAACAAAGAAACTGTCAGTCTTCACAACACAGAGCTAATAGCGGGATCAATTATTGTCTGTGATACAAATATCAAACTTGATGACAATCTCGACGAGCAAGTTATTTGCGTATCAGTTCCGATAAATAAGATCACTCGGGAGATCGGGGAAGGCGAGCTTCTTGGTAACACCATTGCTTTGGGGTGCGCGACCGCCCTCCTTAATGCGAACCTTGAGCATATCAATAACCTTATTGATAGTGAATTTGCTGATAAAAGTCCTTCCGCCCGTATTGCTAATCGGAAAGCGGCAAAATCTGGATTTGATTATGTGACGGTTAATTTTCCACAATATATAAAACCTGTCCTTGCGCAGAGACAAAACGTAATTCCCTTAAGTGTTCTTAATGCCGATGATACGGTTGCCCTGGGGGCGATATCGGCGGGGATGCAATTTGCGTCTATCTATCCGATGACGCCAATTTCCAATATCCTCCATACTCTTGCTCCTGTTCAAAAGGACTTCGGTTTTATATATAAGCAGCCAGAAGATGAAATTTCCGGAATTAATATGGCTATCGGGGCATCTTTTGCCGGCGCTCGCTCAATGGTCGCTACTTCCGGAGGAGGCTTCTGTTTAATGACTGAGGGTTATAGCCTGGCGGGGATAACGGAGACTCCCCTGGTAATTGTTGAGGGCATGCGAGGGGGTCCGTCAACGGGGATGCCCACCTGGAACGAGCAGGCGGATTTGAGATTTATTCTTCATGCCGGACAAGGCGATTTTCCTCGTATTGTCCTTGCGGCTGGTGATCCGGAAGAAGCATTCCATCTAACCCTAAAGGCTTTTAACCTTGCTGATAAATACCAAACTCCGGTCATCCTGATACTAGATAAGAATATTTGTGAAGACGATCAAAGCTATGGCGCTTTTGAATTTTCCCGCTATCAGGTGAATCGTGGTTTACTAACAACGAACAAGGAAGATGACTATAGCCGTTATAAGCCTTCCGGGGATGGTATTTCTGCTCGCACTATACCAGGGTGCGGTAATTATTTTATTGCCAACTCTGTCGAACATAACGCCGTTGGTTATTCCAGTGAAGAAGCTAATAATCGATGCGAACAGATGAATAAAAGGATGAAGAAACTGCAAACATATTCAGAGGAGGATCTGCCTCCCCCCATCCTTTATGGGCCGGAGGAAGCCGAAGTTACAATCGTCTCCTGGGGGAGTAACAAGGGGGCTATCCTGGAAGCGCTCAACTGCTGTTTGAAAGTTAATTTCCTTCATCTCACGCGAATAAATCCGTTCCCAGCAAAAGAAGTATCGGATATTCTAAAGAAGAGCAAACATATTTTAAATATTGAATGTAACTATACGGCTCAAATGGCCGGGCTTATTCGCGAGCAGACGGGTATCGAAATTAATGATCGCCTACTCTGCTATGACGGAAGGCCAATTTATCCTGAGGATATCATTGATAAATTAACGAATATTACTGATGCGGTTATCAAATAGCACAACAATGACAGAGCTTAATGATCTGGCTACCCCCTACTTTCCTAGTTATTGTCCCGGCTGCGGTGATATTGCCATCTGGGCAGCGATAAAAAAAGCGGCGGTTGAAAAAGGTTGGGATAATACCAATACAACTTTGGTTGCCGGAATCGGATGTCATGGACATATGGTGAATTTTATCAAGATTACTTCTTTTGAAGGACTCCACGGGCGGGCAATTCCGGTAAGTACCGGTATTAAGATGGTTAACCCTAGACTTAATGTTTTGGTTATAACCGGCGATGGAGACCTTTTGGCGGAGGGTGGTAATCACTTCTTACATGTTTGCCGACGAAATCCGGACATGGCGATTCTTTTGTTTGATAATGGCGTTTACGGTTTAACAACCGGCCAGGCATCGCCGACGTCTCCGCAAAACTATATATCAAAATCGACGCCGCTGGGGAACCCTGAGATTCCGCTTCATCCTCTGGCGGTGGCGATTGCGGCGGGAATAACTTTTGCAGCCCGAACCTATTCCGGCGATATAGCCGCAACAGCCAAGATGATTGCACAGGCGGTTGACCATAGGGGGTTGGCGATTGTTGATATCCTCCAACCATGTATCACTTTCAATAAGGGATTTAGTCATACTTATTATCAGGACAACACTTATGTGTTGGACACAAACTATGATTTGACTAACAAAACTTGGGCTTTCGAGAAATCACTGGAATGGGGACCCAAAAACATACCGCTGGGAATATTCTACCGAGAAGAACGACCGGTATTGGAAACGGTGGTAAGCACGACAAACGAGCCTCTGGTTTCAGTTTCCCCCAATAAGCGTGATATCTCGGAACTTTTAAAGAAATATGTTTAAAACATCGGTGTTTATATTGTTAGTTGCCGCTGCGGTAGAATTTCTATAAAATTCCTTCAATGCCTGATCAAGTTAGCACTCCAACTTTGAAACAAGATCCTGTTCCGACAACGCTGTCTCCGACGCCGACGTCTGACTGGGTACAGATAGGGAAATATAAGATAAAAGTTGAACGCGATCTTTGCATTGGGGCTGCTTCCTGCGTAGCCGTGGCTCCTGAGACATTCCAGCTTGATAATGAAAATAAAGCGGTTACTCTACCAGGGACCGTGAATACCCCGGAGGATATTATTATGGCGGCTCAAGCCTGTCCGACAAAAGCCATTGTTATAATTAATACACAAGACGGTAGTCAAGTCTGGCCTAAATAAATAGGCGTTAGGGGATGAATATTTTGAGAGACCGGGGAATACAGTTTGCGGTTGCTGCGGCTACTATTTCGGGGCTATCTGTCTTCCTAAACAAATTTGCCCTTGAGATAATCAAACCTCCAATCCTTTTTACCTCCACTAAAAACTTCATCGTCGGGCTGATGGTTATGTTAATCTTGCTTTTAACTGGTAAGTGGAGGGGGATATTTTCCCTGACGCGCAAAGAAGTGTCTTTACTTTTAGCCATTTCGATTATCGGAGGTTCAATTCCTTTCTATCTCTTTTTTACCGGCTTGTCTCAAGTTGCGGCGGCCAACTCCGCCCTTATTCAGAAAACCCTTATCTTTTTGGTTATCTTGCTGGCATTCCCGCTACTTAAAGAACGTTTAACTAAACTTCAGTTTCTTGGAATCTGTCTAGTTTTTATCGCAAATTTTACCATCGGGGGACTGGTTAGATTCGATTTCTCAAGTGGCGAGGTGATGATTCTGATGGCGACTATTCTCTGGTCTGTAGAATATATGATCGCTAAAGTAACACTAAAAACGGTTGATCTCGATTTGGTTGTGGCCACCAGGATGTTTCTGGGGTCAGTGATTTTAATGACGGCTTCGTTTTTAACTATCCCCGACCCGACTGTGCGAATCACTAGCCTGACAACATCTCAATTGGCTTGGTTAATGCTCACTGCGCTGATTTTGTTTGCTTATGTTTCTACTTGGTATCGGGCTTTAAAATTCGCTCCGGTCATTTCCGTTACCGCTGTTCTTGCCGGCTCGACACTTGTAACTAATGTCCTCTCGGCGGTTTTTGTTACTCATGTTTGGACTGTTTATATGCTCATTCAGGCGGTTCTTATTATTCTTGGCATTGGCTTTATTGTTTTTACCTCTTCTTTGGGTCAAGAAAGCGCTAGAAAAGCAAGAATCTTCTTAAAGTGACGGTTCGACTGTCTCGAGGACCTTTCTCGTCCATAAACTTAAATTAGCCACTTCGTTGGATTTCAGTTTTTTGGCAACCATTTTCCAGTGTACGGCCACCATATCGCCCTTTTTTAATTCCCCTATAAGCGCAGGTGAAAAACTCACTACCTGATCGCTTTGGATCAGTTTATATTTAGCGTCTTGACTCTTTTCTAGCATATTCAACCTTACCGAGACTTGTTTCTGTTTCCCGTTTACTTTTAACAAGGTTCCCCATTTGACCATGCAGTTGTTGATTGACTCCAGATTAAAAGGTACGGCACTGCTGGCTCGCCCTACGCCTACATGCAAGGTCTGAAAAAGATGGAAAGGGATGAAAACTTTTGGCTTTTTATTTTTCAATTCGTTAATAAGCCAACCTGGAACCCCTTGCCGGGAGAAATAGCTGATAAGAATTTCGTAGTGGTCAGTGTTTGCCTTCTTCAGTTGGTCATTTCCCAACCAATATGCTTCCATAACCGGATATGAATAGCGATCAAGTTTTGTCAGATACGAAAGAGTTCTGAGGTACGGATAAAAGACGATGAACTTACTAAATTCTTCTTTTACGCCAGCGCAGTTACCGGTAGTTAGACATCGCTTAAACTTCTCGGGCGCGGTCCCCCGGCCACAATAGCCTAATTGGTTTGGGCCTAAGGCAAATCGGGCCCCCAACTGTAAGGCAGCAGTATCCATAGTCGGTATCGTATCATAAAATAAATACCTGACGAGGGAGTCGAGGGATTTTTCCAAAATCAATTTAATTTAATTATGGTCATCTTTATTTTCGGTAATTCTGATGAAGCGATTGACAACGCGGCCGTTGGATCTTTTCAGAAACTAAAAAGGGATTTTCCGGACGTCAGTATTGAAATTGTCTATCCAAATGCCGATCTTGTGCCGATGGGAGATTATCAGTCGATTATTCTTATCGATGTAGTTGCTGGAATTAATGAAATTACCGTTTTCGACCAAAGAGCCATCGGTCATTTTCGATTATCGCCTCGAAGTACCACCCATGATTATGATTTAGGATTCCAGCTTAAGTATCTGAAGAAATTAGGAAAGATTAAAAAGCTTAAGATCATCGGACTACCTCAACATAAACGGATAAGTTACTCCTCATTCCATTCAATTGTTAAAAAGTTGGTAGCACAAGACATGCAGGGATCATAGGCTCTTATTATTTTCTGGGCTTCCAAGCGCAAGATCTCTCTGTCTTTCTGTAAATTTTCCCCAAAATACTTCTTTAGATCATTTTCGATATTAATTTGGTTTTGTGATGTAGGTACAATCACATCATAGTTGGTGATCATACCTGATCCATTTACCTCCGCCAGATGGTACAGAATTCCCCGTGGGGCTTCGATAACACCTACACCGGTGCCTGCCTTCGCAGGTTTTTTTACTGGTTTCTCGTCCACTACTTTGATTGATTGAAGTATCTCTATGGCGTCATCAATACATTGAAGAATTTCGACCGCCTGAGCTAAATTATTATGAAATACATTGTTTGATGGGAACTTGGCAAGATACTTTGCGGTATCTGTCTGTGTTCTGGGATTTAATGTTTGCCTGTTTAGATTTATCCTGGCTAAGGATCCGACTAGGTAGTCTTCGTGACTATCGGAGAAGACGTACCCTTCGGCTTGAGAATAGGGGATTACCACAGATTTTAGAAAACTATGAAATTCTTCCTCTGGCACTCTCCTGCCGTTTGAATTTACTATCTCCCCAGCCAAAAAATCATAGCCGTTTCCTCCGGCCAAACATAGGTAGTCTGAATTTCGAACTAATGTTTCCTCCCATATGCCAAATAGCTCAACTAACTTTAAAACCTTCGGTCTTGTCTCTTCCAGTTGGTGGACCAGATCTGGGAACTTTGTCTGATCTGGTAACTTAAGAAAGCCGCCGACAGTTGGGAATGGTGCATGTATAATCGCCCCGACAATGGCCGTCGATAATTCACTTCCGACTTTCTTGACGGCGAAGGAATCGTGCAAGAGCTGGTGGCCTTTGCTGTTTGGATCGTCCGGGATATCTAAGATCGAATCGATTCCCAATACGTCCGGTAGGACGAAAAAATAAAGATGGAGAGCATGATCTCGAATCATCAACCCATCATAAGCCAACCGTCTGAGCAGCATCGTCTGTTCACTATTTTTTATTTCTTGGGACTTTTCTATCGCTTCTAGGGCAGCAAATAAATGCGCAACTGAACAGGTTCCGCAGATGCGCGACAGGAAAGAGGGTACGGCGATGATGGGTTTTCCCTTCACCGCCTCGGTATAGAACCGTCGGTAATCTTTTACAATGAATTCCAGATCACTCACCTTGCCATCAACAATCGACACTTTTAGACCGGCTGATCCTTCGACTTTGGTGATATTGTCAATGGTTATATCTTCTGTGTGCATGGCGATAAATATGAGTAAGATTAGTGTACAATCCCAAATTCTTTAAGATATCTATTAAGCGTGGACATAAATACTTCCGCGTTCATCGGGCAGCCGTTAATCTGATCATCAATTTTAATTACTTCGCTTAGCTTCTGAACCTTATCGCTGTAATCAAAATGGCTAAAGTACCAATATAGTTTATAGTTAGTTTTTTCATCCACTAAATTATTCCTTGAGGCCGAAGGTAAGCCAGTAACCGCACATGCACCAACGGCCACCACGTATTTGGCATTTTCTCGAATTGTTAATACCTCTTTTGCCTGTTTGGGTGAAGAAATGGCTCCTTCAATAAAGGCCACATCCAGTTCTCTTATCTCGTTTTTGGTTTTTAAAGCCTTAAAGTATCTAAACTCCACCACTTTTTTCCACTGATCTAAATGATCGTTTAAAAGCTCCGTTAAGAGAATGGTGCTATCTTCACAGCAGGTAAATGAAAACCAGCCTACAACCAACTTCTTTGTGCCCACTAACTCCGTTGCCATCACAGTCATGTTACCAGCCAATCAGCTTTCTGCAAACCTTTTACTTTTACTGTTTACTCTTTACCATTTACTGGTTATTATATAGGCCATGTGTCTAGCTATCCCCGGCAGAGTGAAAGAAATTACCGGCCGACAAGCGATTGTTCAATATCCTGGCGAAACTCGCCGGGTACTGGTTGGCGAAGAAGGGGTTAAAGTAGGGGACTTTGTTATGGTTCAGATGGGTATTATTATCAAGATCTTAAGCAAAAAAGAAGCTTCTGTCTCTCTGGATGCCTGGCAACCTAAAAGAAAAGCCGTTTAGGGTCAGCGCGGAGATTAAGATCAAAGAATAAAGCCTTTGTGTAGTTTGGCCAATTCACTTCTGGGATCATCCGCTTCCATAATATCTCTCGCTATCGCAACGCCGACCGCTCCGCATGCCAGACTTACCTTTATATCAGCCTCTGAATGAATGCCTGCCCCGACTATCAAAGATACCTTCCTTTCTTGACATATTTTGGATGCTTCACTGATTACATCGGATCGACTGGCGACCGAATCTGTCCGACTGCCTATTAGTTCCGGCGGCTCATAGGCGACCATTTCCGAACCCAAATTTACCATTCTTTTCAGCTCCGGTAAATTTGAGGCGAACACCAGTGTTCTAAGTCCGATTTCCTGGCACCTTTCAATGGCAGCTCTCAAGTTTCCCAATGGCGCTTGTGGCGCACTCGATGGGGATACTTCTGTTTTGTGCTCTGAATGATTAAGAAAACTGCCTGTGGCACCTTCGTTTTTGACCCCTTCGGGCAGAATCCAACCCGTATTCTGGCCCCATTTGACTCCATCAACATGTTGCACCCAAATTTCTGCTGTGTCACCGAGCATTTGTCCAACTCGATACAGATCAACCACTTGAACAACCGGAATAATCTTCACCTTCTCATTTTCTTTAGACACTTCGATACAAATCTTCGCCATTTCTACCGCTTCTTTACCAGTTCCTCGAGGATATGTTTTAAAATTTACGAAAATCACTTCTTCAATGGTAAACAAAGAGAACGACTAGCGCAAGCAAACTAGCTGATAATTAAAACCACAGCAGGATCAGCCTGTCTTTTAAGGTGGGCTTAACCGAAAATAACAGCGCTCGACTTTGAAGTTTTTTACTCAACTACTTCCACCGTTCCTTTTTCTCCGGGAGCGAGGTGATTATGATATCCCCAAGTGCCCACTTTATTAAAGACAAAGAGGTAACTCTCCCCTTTGGCCATACCTTTTAAGGCATCAAATCCGGGATAGTTAGTATGAGAAGGATGCGGACCGGAAGCTATCCAGACAGGGTTAGTGTCTTCATTGATAAATTTTACCGCCTGCCCCGCTTTGATTTTAACTGAGGCCGGTGAAAAAACGCTGTTTTGGTGGCTTACCGTAACAGGATTGGCCATATTCTCTAAGGGATTATCGCTAGGGAGTATTTCGACCTGTGTCTTTGGGGTCGTGGTACTGACGATGGTACTGGCAATTACCTGTGCGCCCTGGCTTTGAGTAGTGCCACGCCCGGCAAGGACCCACACCCCAGCTAAAATTAATACCCCGAGAAGAACCAGCCCTGCTATATTCCAAGTTTTCATGATTGTTCACCCCCTTTCTGTGCCCGTCCATTTTACGGACTTACTTACTTTACACTTTTCCCTGTCCCATTCAAATATATAATATTACTGAAATTGTGGAGGTTTTATTTGTCCGGCCGGATACCGCCCCGGCGAACATTGATCAGTTTTATACTCAAAAATTTTGTCGAAAATTTTTGAGTATAACGAATCTAATCTGATTTTTCGCTCTACGAGCTGCAAATCAGAGTAAGATTAGTATAGCTTAAATCTTCACATGTTTTAACCGCTCATAATTCTTACCCGGCAATAGTTTTGTCTCGCCGATGAATTCTCCGTCTACTGTCTCGGCTGAAAAAGCGTTTAAGTGCTTGAAAAGCGCTTTTCTTTTCTTTTCGATATATCTTGTTATATCGAAGTAAAGCACGTCGGGGTAGGAATATGAATCGGAAAAGAGCAGCTCTTCAACAGCATGGGGGGCCAGATGGTTATGGGTTAGCTGTTCTGGGAAAAATCCCCTGTCCCTTGAGTAAGGATATGCAGCATCAAGAACAATAGATGCTGTTGCTCGATGATCTCTATGGTTAACCCAGCTGGTATCTCTTGAGAATATATTTATCGGATCATATGGATTGTGCGTAATAATTAACTCCGGCTTGAACTGCCGAACATGATAAACAACCTTCCCTATATTCGCCAGGGTATTCTCAAGTTCCCCGTCAGGAATATTAAGGTTAAAGTTCTCATTTTCAGGTATACCTAGCTCTTTTCCCGCCAATAGTTGCTCTTTTAGCCTTATTTTTGCAAACTCCGCTTCGTTTATATCGGTGCGATCCTGATATCCCTTGCCTCCATTGGTCATCGCGACCAATCTCACCCTCTTCCCCTCATCTATAAGTCTAGCTACGATACCGCCGCAGACAATTTCATTGTCATCCGGATGCGCCGCAACCACCATTACTCGACTTTTACTCCCAAAAATATCTTCAAATGAATCTTTTATCTTCATATTGTATAATTTCAGTCTGTCAGCAAACTTGACAACATTGATGAAGAGTATTAATATCAGATTATAGGCTCTACTCGGACGCTATCTTAACATAAGTCTATAACATATGTCAAGTCGTTGTCAGAAGGGCTGACGAAATCTATGGACAAATTACTAGAAGAACTTGGGTTCTCTCGAGAAGAGAGTCAAACCTATCTCGCTAGTCTGGCGTTAGGACCAGCAACTGTGGCTCAGATTGCCAAAAAGACCGGGATTCCCCGATCTTCTACCTACCTTCTTATCGAATCCTTAATTAAACTCGGTCTAGTTTCTGTCTCTTCGGTCGGTAAAAAAACTATATTTGTCGCCGCTTCTCCCAGTAAGCTTTTAGAACTTCTCGCTTCCAGAAAAAGTGATCTTGCTATCCTTGAAGCCAAATTAACAACTTCCCTTCCGCAGTTTAGATCCATCTACAACTCCATGCCCCAAAAACCTAAGATCCTTTTCTACGAGGGTTTTGAAGGGGTTAAGACTATTCTTCAAGATTCCCTAATGGCTAAGGAAATTTTAGTCCTGTGTAGCGGTTACGAAAAACCCGTCGAAAAGAAGCTCTCCGATTATCTCGATCAATATTGTGATGAAGTAGACCGCAAGGGTATCTCCACTTTAGAGTTGATCGGTAACGCCCCCGACTTGCCTGCATACCTCCGCCGATATCAATCCGAACTCCACCATATCAAAGTTTTTCCAAACTCTAATCAGGACCCAGCCCATATCGATAAACTAATTTACGGCGACAAAATCGCTTATATTTCCTATGACTTTCTTAATGGTACCCTTATAGAAAACAAGGCCGTTGCCGACTTTGAACGTTACCAGTTCAAAGTACTTTGGCCTACTATCCCTCAAGTCGATACCGCATGAAGACGATCCTATACCTCGCCACCACAATAAACGGCATGATTGCCAAACCAGACGGCGATTCTGACTTTGTTTCCAAAGAGCAGACGGAAGACTTTTTACTTAGATGTCGCCAAGCGGGTGTCGTAATCATGGGACGAAAAACTTACGAAATCATTGAAACCCTACCCCTCAAAGACGGGTTACATATTGTCCTGAGCCATCAACTTCTTAAATCAGACAACCCAACCGTAATTTTTCGAGACCAAAATCCCCAAGAAATTATCCAATGGCTGGCCTCTAATAATACCCCCGAAGCAATTGTCATCGGCGGAGCGGAAACCGCCTCCGAGTTCTTACAAGCAAACCTCGTTGATGAAGTTTATCTCAATATCGAGCCGGTAATCTTTGGCGAAGGGATGCCACTGGCAACTCCGGCCAGCTTCGAGGCTAAACTCAATCTGCTTGAAACGAAAATGCTTTCTCCCCAAGTTATCCAACTCCGCTATAAAGTCGTCAGATAGTTACCACCCAAGCAACAACTTTGTTTCCTTGCTTGCCATCTCCATATTCCAAGGTGGATCCCAGACAATTTCGACTTCTACGTCGTCGACCCCCTTTAGTTCCATCAGGGCATTTTCGACCTGTTCGTGAATGATCGGCGCCAGCGGACACCCGGGGCTGGTTAACGTCATGATAACTTTTACGAGGCAGGAAGAAGGTGACGACTTCGGCTTTGACGAAATCACATCATAGACCAATCCCAAACTGACAATATCCACACCCAGTTCCGGATCGACGACATTCTTGAGCTGTTTTAAAATAACCTTTTTGGTGATTTTTTTCATTCTTTTTGTGGCCGTGACTTTCTTTAATTGAAGTTTGGATTTAAAAATCTTCATAATACTTCTCAAAATAAATTTTATCTGGTAGCACACCAACTTCTTGTAAGACGGCTTTGACATCCTGTATCATCTGGCTGTTTCCACAAAGATACACGCTTACTTCCGTCATTGAATCTGCGTCTTTAGACTCAAGCCAATTCTTTACATTTTCGGTGACATGGCCACTTAAGACATCCCATTCTCGGTCCGGCTGAGACAAAACAATTTCAAAGTGAAAGTTTAAATATCTTTCTTTTAACCACTCCAGCTTGTCTTGAAGGAATATATTCTCGCGTAATCGTAGCCCCCAGAATAAAATCACGATACTAGCCGAGTCCTCTAACGCCTTCTGTGCCAAGGGAAGAATCGAAGATATACCCGATCCCGTAGCAACAAAGACCTTATAATCTGTATCGTCATTTTGGAGGGTAAACTTGCCAAATGGACCGGAGAACTCGATTTGATCGCCTGGTTTGAGATCATTTATATAGCGAGTACCCTCGCCGAAGGGCAACGGTTGTTTGGCCGGATCGACATCAATGATTGCTTCAATGGGCTCATCGCCTGGTAGAGAGCAGATTGAATAACTATTTTCTTTGCCTTCGTTAATTTTAATGAGGAGATACTGTCCGGGTTGGAAAATAAATTCTTTTTCAGGATTTAACTTTAGCCATCTGAATTTCTCTCCAACTAAAGCATTGCTTTCTACGGTTCCCAACATAGTTCACCGCTTTACCTTTTCTGCAGCCACTTTTGAGAGGACCTTTTTTAAAGCTTCAAAACCCATTAAGGCGCACGTAAATCTGGCCGGCGGAACAGCTTCCTTTCCGCCCAGTAGTTTAAAAACATCCTTTTGGGTTAGTGATAGAACTTTTGACAATTTTTTCTGGGCTTTTACCTTCTCGATTAACATACTTGTGGCGGCAATCGAGACGATGCACCCTTCTCCCCAAAAGTGAATTTCAGAAATTTCTTGTTGGCGATTTATTTTTACGGCCACGCCTATGCTGTCTCCACAGGAGGGATTTATCTCCTCGGATACCAGAGAGGCCCCGGTTTCAGGCTTGCCAAAATATCTCGGGTTTTTATAGTGGTCTAATAAGTTCTCTCGGTATAAGTCCATCTTAAAATTCCTGATGCTAATTTAGCTTACGCCTGGCCACTTCAATCCCATCTATCAATTTATCAATATCACTTTTGGTCGTATAAATTCCACAACTTGCGCGGGTGGTGGCGGTTATCCCCAAACGGGTGTGAAGGGGCATGGCACAGTGGTGACCGGCGCGGACGGCAATATTTTCCATACTCAAAACTTGAGCTAAATCATGGGGGTGAATACCGGCGAGGGTAAATGCGTAAATCGCTGTCTTTTTTTGAGGATCTTTTGGTCCGATCAGGCGAAGATTTTTGACAGAATTAAGCTTGGTAAGTGCGTAGTCATTTAACTCTACCTCGTGTTTTCGGACATTTTTCATGCCTGTCTGTAGGAGAAATCGGACTGATTCGCCTAAGCCGATTGCCCCGGCAATATTGGGGGTACCGGCCTCAAACTTCTCCGGGATAGGGGCGAAGGTTGTTCCTTCCAGTTTTACCTCCCTGATCATTCCACCACCGACCTCAAATGGAGGCATACTTTCTAGGATCTCTTCTTTGGCCCAGAGAATACCGATCCCTGACGGACCGTACATTTTGTGACCGGTCATAGCATAGAAATCGCAACCAATTTCTTTCATGGAAACGGGCATCCGCGGGGCGGCCTGGGCTCCATCGACCAAAACTTTCACTTTCGGATTTATTTTTTTAACAAGGCTTACTATAGACTGCACATCATTTATTACCCCCGTGACATTACTGGCGTGGCTAACCACCACAATTTTTGTTTTTTTGTTTACCCAAAGCTGCAGATCTTTGTGACTTATCGGCAAGTTGCCCTCGTCATCAACATCGAGATATCTTAAATTTGCGCCTACTTCCTGGGCTAATTGCTGCCAGGGTACTAAATTTGCATGATGCTCGGAAACGGTTAAGGCAATTTCGTCTCCGGTGCTAACAAATGATCTTCCCCAAGAATAGGCGACAAGGTTGATCGCTTCTGTGGCGTTTCTCACAAAGATAACTTCGCAGCTGTGGCCGGCACCGATGAAATTAGCGACCTGTTCCCGAGCCTTTTCATATTCTTCTGTTGCCCGCTCCGAAATTTGATAGACCCCTCGATGAATATTGGCGCTGTAGTGCGAATAAAACTCTATCTCCTTGTCAATAACGGCTTGAGGTCGAAGCGCCGACGCCGCGGAGTCCAGATACACTAAACCGGGGTTGGTCCTGAAGATTGGAAATTGGTCGCGCATTTAAAACTCTCCCAAAACTTGACCATCTTCCACTTTAACTTGATACGTTTGTAGCGGTTTTTTTGCCGGAGGAGTTAAAACACGACCCGTCTGAATATCAAACTCGGATCCATGACACCAACAAGTGACTACCTTCCCATCAAGAGTCCCCCCGGATAATTCGCACTCGGCATGTGTGCAGACATTGTTGAAAACTAAAAACTCTCCTTTTACTCTGGCGACCGCGACTGATTTTCCGCCCACATTAAAACCTTTCATTTCACCTTCTTTAACCTGATTGTCCTTGCAGATACTTACCCATGTAGCCATTTTTATTCCTTTTTTTAAAGACGTTTGTTAACTGTGAATCAATTTTACCACCAACTTCCGAAGGAATTCGTTCCAGTATCTCCGTTAAAAATCCTCTGGCTAATAAAAGGCTGGATTCTTCCAGACTTAAACCTCGGCTCATGAGATAAAAAAGTTGTTCATTATTGAGTCTTCCGACCGTGGCAGCGTGCTTTGCTATTACTTCGTTTTCTTCTATTTCCAGATAGGGATAGGCCTCTCCTTTTGCCTCCTTCCCGACCAGCATGACATCTTCGCGGAGAAAATCTTCGGCCATTTTCGCACCCTTGTTAATTTTTACCGATCCCTTAATATTTACTTTTGCTTTTGAGAAGACAACGGCTTTGAGGATGATCACTGCTTTTGTTCTTGGTTTTTCATGAATAACTTCGACAGTTAGTGCTTGTTCTTGGTTCCCTTCGGCAATCATTAGCCCTAATATTGTTAAATCTGCCCCTTCTGCGGTTAATCGAAATTTCGCTGGCTCAACCATATTCATAAGCAGGAACGTTTTTTGTCCTTTACCCACTTTTATCTCGCCAACATTTTTCTGAGTTAATAGCTCGAATGGCGGCTGAGGTGGTCTGTTTGCATCATTTACCTTAAAACTGTTCATCCAACCGCTCCTTCCATTTCCAGCTGAACTAACCGGTTAAGCTCGGCCGCAAATTCAATCGGCAGTTGCTTGACTATCGGTTCGATAAAACCATTTACAATCATCGCTTCTGCTTCTGCTTGCTTTAGGCCTCGGCTCATTAAATAAAACAACTGTTCTTCCCCTAATTTGGCAACGGTGGCTTCATGCTCTATGGTGGCTCCGGAATTGTCGATCTTCATGGTCGGATAGGTGTCTGAACGACTTTCTTGATCAAGGATCAGGGCGTCGCAGCGAACCTTTATTTTGACATCTTCCGCTTTGGGAAAGACTTGAGCCAAACCACGATAACTGGTTCTCCCTGAGTCGAAACTTATTGACTTGGAGATAATTGAAGAGGAAGTTTCCGGGGCGATATGGACAACTTTTCCTCCTGTGTCCAGGTGCTGACCCCTTCCCGCCATCGCGAGCGAGAGGATATCACCGCGCGACTTTCGACCCACCAAATAGCAACTGGGATATTTCATCGATATTTTGCTACCGATATTCCCGTCTACCCATTCCATAATGCCTTCTTCTTCGACTCGGGCTCTTTTGGTGACAAGATTGTAAACATTGTTGGACCAATTTTGGATGGTCGTATATCTGACCCTGGCACCTTTTTTAACGATAATTTCCACTACCGCCGAATGCAGGGAATCGGCTGAATATATGGGGGCGGTGCATCCTTCGACATAGTGAACAAAACTACCTTCATCGGCAATAATTAACGTTCTCTCAAATTGACCCATTCGTGCCACATTTATCCTAAAATATGCCGATAATGGGAGATTTACTCGTACCCCTTTTGGTACATATATAAATGAACCCCCTGACCAAACAGCACTGTTTAGAGCGGCAAATTTATTATCATTAGGCGGAACAATCTTGCCAAAATATTCCTTGACAATATCGGGGTAGGATTTTAAGCCTTCATCCATGCTAAGGAAAATTACGCCCTTGTCGGCAAGATCTTTCTTTAAACTTCCATAGACTACTTCAGACTCGTACTGGGTTTTTACACCGGCCAAGTACTTTTTTTCCGCTTCGGGAATGCCCAGTCTGTCAAAAGTGTTCTTGATTGTCTCTGGTACTTCCGCCCACTTTTTTCCCACCCCTTCTGTCGGTTTCACATAGTAGGTGATCTTGTCAAAATTAATCGTCGACAAGGGAGCGCCCCAGTTTGGCAGTGGTCGCTGCTTAAAAAAGTCCAAGGCCCTGGCCCGAAACTCCTTCATCCACTCCGGTTCGTTTTTTTGATACGAAATTTCTTCTACGGTCTTTAAGCTTAAACCCGGCTTGACTCTGTAGGGATATTTAATCCGGTCATGAAAACCAAAGGGGTATTTACGAAACTGTTGTGAGGGGGTCGTATCCATGTTTTTCTATTTCCTTGGCAACGGAATAGCTACCAGATTTAATTAACTTACCTTGCTTAATGATATGAACGACGTCAGGTTTTACATATTCAAGAATTCGGGTGTAATGGGTAATCAGCATGACGCCACTCCCACTTTTGGCTATTTGCCTTATCCCTTTGGCGATAATTTTAAGAGCATCGACATCCAGACCGGTGTCCAATTCATCCAAAAGGGCAAACTTCGGTTGTAAAACCAGCATTTGCAAAACCTCCATCTTTTTTCTTTCCCCGCCAGAGAAACCATCATTTATTGACCGTTTTAAAAACTCCTCGTCAATTCCCAAACTTGTGGCCGTCTTTTTCAGTTGGTTATAGAATGCCAGCACAGAGACGGGAGCATGGCCGTTGTCTTTTTTAGTCTTAGAATTGTTTTTATTTTTTAGTGCACCCATTCTCAGTAAATTGAAAACGCTTACTCCCGGAATGGCTACCGGATTTTGGAAACTTAAGAAAATACCCAGGCTTGCCCTCTCGTCGGGAGAAAGCGACAAGATATCAGATCGGTTATTGTTTTTAATGAGATCAACACTTCCCTCAATTACCTTGTACGTCGGGTCGCCCATTAAAAGATGAGCCAGAGTGGACTTGCCACTACCGTTGGGACCCATGAGCGCGTGAACTTCTCCGGTGGTAATAGACAAATCAATCCCGTCAAGTACCTCCTTTCCCCCCACTGTAACTCTTAGACCTCTAACCTCTATTTTCTCCATGGAATTATTTGGCAAAGCTTTCCCGTCTGATCTCTTCTACCGAAACTCCTGACAAGACATGGTCTAATTTGTTCTGGATTCGCGACCACATCGGCTTAGTAGGACAACTGTCTTCGATGGGACAAGAACCCGCCTTGGCAAAACAACTCTGCAGGGCGGTGTCACCTTCGAGTGCTTCAATCACTGCCTTTAGGCTAATGGCTGAGGCTTTTTTGGCCAGTTTATAGCCGCCACCAATGCCCTCCCGACTGGTCACGACTCCGGCATTTTTTAAAGCACCCGCTAACTGTGAAAGAAATTTCGCAGAGATACCGCGGTTTTGTGCTACCTCAGAAAGTGATATCCATTTTTTAGGTTCACTCGCAAGTGCTGATAGTAACGCCAGGCCGTAATCAATCTTTCTTGAAAGTCTTAACATAACTTAGACGAATCAACTAATATTAACGCACTGGCAGTTTATCTTGAATATGCAGAAAATGCAATACTTAAAGTTCGTACCCCTGAATAAGTTAAGATACATTTGCGACATTGAGATTAAGTGACTCACTTCGCCAGAGCCCCCCTTAAGTACAGTAGAATAGTCGGATCAAAGGGGGTGA
>Ga0075743_106_pt1 | contig 37668 bp, 39 predicted proteins | sample RifGroB1_FD_68435 | JGI IMG/M metagenome (GOLD analysis project Ga0075743, IMG submission 68435) | Microgenomates bacterium GW2011_GWB1_44_8
AACACTAAACGGAGACACCACTCCCTGGAGTTGCAAAGCCCGCTGGGATACTTTGTTGCGAAAGGAGGAATGTCGCAAATGTCCTTGACTTATACAGAAGATAGCAATATTGCAAATTATGGTGTACGATCTAACAAACCCCTTGACAAAGAAACAGAAACTTTTCTAAAATAGCACTCGGTCGTATAGACTGATAAACAGTTTAACCTTTAGTTATGGCAAATTCGACAATCCTTGATATTTCCAAAATTAAACCCGCCGCGGGTTATTTATTAGTTGAGCCCGTCGAAGCACAGAAAAAAACCGCCGCAGGAATATATCTCCCGGAGTCTCATGACGAAAAACCCCAAGAAGGAAAAGTATTAGCAGTTGGACCAGACGAACTCACCGATGCCGGAGGAAAAAGAACAGCACCCGCCGCTAAGGGAGCCATGGTAATATATAAAAAGTGGGGGGGGAACGAAGTAAAGGTTCAAGACAAAGAATATCAATTTCTCAAGTTTGATGATGTCTTGGCAGTAATATCTTAAATTTCTTTTCCAAAGAAAAAGTCTAACTAAAATATGGCAAAACAACTAAAGTTCTCAGATGAAGCAAGAAAATCACTTTTAAAGGGCGCGACGGTGTTGGCAAAAGCTGTCGTTACCACGCTTGGTCCTAAAGGGAGAAATGTCGCTTTAGATAAAAAATGGGGTGCGCCGAATGTCGTCCATGACGGGGTGACGGTCGCCAAAGAGGTAGAATTGGATGATCCATTTGAAAATATGGGAGCCGCGCTGATCAAGCAAGCGGCCGATAAGACAAATGATGCCACCGGGGACGGAACAACAACTTCTACCGTTTTGGCTCACGCGATTGTCTCACGGGGAATGAAGAGTATTACAGCCGGGAGCAACCCGATGATTTTGAAGCACGGCATTGATAAGGGAGTTGAGGCGGTAGTCGCAGAGATTAAAAAGATGGCCAAGCCGGTGAAGAACAAGGAAGAGATCGCCCAAGTGGCCACCATCTCCGCTGGCGATCCTGAAATTGGCGCAAAGATAGCTGAGGCACTGGAAAAGGTAGGCAAAGACGGCGTAGTTACGGTTGAGGAGGGGAAGGGACTGACCATTGATATCGAATATAAAGAGGGTATGGAGTTCGATCACGGTTACGTCTCTGCTTACTTTGTAACCATCCCGGATAAAATGGAGGCGGAAATCGACCATCCTTATATTCTTATTACCGATAAGAAAGTGTCTTCAGTGCAGGACATGCTCCCCTTTTTGGAGAAGTTTGTTAAGGTCAGTAAATCCTTGGTCATAATTGCGGATGAAGTAGAGGGTGAAGCTCTCGCGACTTTGGTAGTGAACAAGTTGCGAGGTTCGTTTAATGTCTTGGCCGTTAAGGCGCCTGGGTTTGGTGATCGGCGTAAGGAGATGCTCGAAGACATCGCGGTTTTAACCGGGGGTACCGTTATTTCGGAAGATACAGGAAGAACTTTTGAATCGGTGGAGATGACAGATTTGGGTCAGGCCGACAAAATTTGGGCGGATAAAGACAATTGTCGAATAATTGGTGGCAAGGGCGAAGCGGCAAAGATTAAAGCAAGAATTGCGCAAATTAAGATGGCGATCTCAAAGACGACGTCGGACTTTGATAGAGAAAAACTTGAGGAAAGATTAGCCAAGCTTTCTGGCGGGGTGGCGCAAATTAACGTTGGCGCTGCTTCTGAGGTGGAGCTTAACGAAAAGAAAGAGAGGGTTAAAGACGCGGTTGGGGCAACCAAGGCGGCTTGGGAAGAAGGTATTGTTCCCGGAGGAGAAATTGCTTTAATTCGGGCCACTCGGGCGCTTGTCAATGTCAAAACTGACTATGAAGATGAAAAGATTGGGATTGATATATTAAAGTATGCCCTGGAGCAACCATTCTCTTGGCTGGTTAGGAACTCCGGCGGAGACGATGGTTATAGTTTAAACAAAATAAGAGAAAGCAAGGATGATGACTTTGGCTTCAATGCCATGACTGGAGAATTCGGATCGATGCTAAAAGCCGGAATACTGGATCCGGCGAAAGTAACAAGGACAGCACTCCAGAATGCGGCTTCAGTGGCGACGATGATGTTAACAACAGAAGCTTTGATTACAGAACTGCCGGAAAAGAAGGAGACCCCGTCAGCGGGTGCGGGAGCAGGAGGTATGGGGGGAATGGGCGGTATGGGTGATATGGGGGATGAGTACTAAGCTTGGTAGACCGTTCCTCGAGAAACTCCCAATTTTCGAACGAAACCACTTTTGATTAGTTGTGCCAAATCGTAATGGAGAGTCTTTGGGTTGATCGTCGGAAATCTCCTGGAAATAAAGTCGAAAGAGCAATGGGGGTGGTCTCGTATAATAGCGAGGATTTCTTGCCTGCGAGGTAGAAGTGAATCTTCGGAAGATTCTTCAGTTTTATTTCCAATTTTAATAAGGACTTCGTTAGCTTGGACAACCAGTGATTCTAAAAAGAACTCGATAAAGAGAGTAGCGTTATTGTTGGGCTCGAGGGCTTCATAGTAGAGACTGCGGTGATTGTCGGTATATTCTTCAAAAGAAACCAGGCCGCGCATGCCATAGCCGTTGTTTTTTAAGATAATGGAGGAAATTAACCTGCCGACGCGGCCGTTGCCGTCGGCAAAGGGGTGGATTTTTTCAAAGAGAAATTGGACCAAGGCAGCCTTTATGGGAGCAGCTTCTTTTCCTTGGCTGGCGATTTGAGCAAGATTTTCTACAAGTGCGGGCACTTTTAGGTGTGGTGGAGCAAGGTAGAGAGCGACTCCTGCCTGATTAAAAATTGCCCAGGGTTCTTGCCGAAACTGACCGGCCATTGGGGAAAGATCTTTCATGGTCAGACGGTGCAAGGATTTGATAACTTCGACGGTGGGTTTTTTTGGTAGCCGACCGGCTTCGATTTTTCGATAGACAGCCAGCAAGTTAGAGATTTCCAGTCGGTGGATGTCTTTTTTAAACCCAAAGGTCCCTTCCAATTTCATTTGGCTTTCTGATGTAGGGTTTCCTTCAATTCGGGCGGAATAGACGGAACTCTTAAGTAGCGATTCTCTTCTTAGGTTTTCTTCAATATGGGGGAGTTTAGGTAAGTGATCAAAGACGGCCTTTAGAGTTTCTAGCTCACTGAGGAGTTTTTCAATCCTTTTTGTACTTTTCCAGCGACAGAGAATCATGAGAATATCTTAGAAGATACTGGAAGAAATTAGAAGATATTAGAAGATCTGGGAATCCTGGAGATTGTGGCCTGGAGAATGACGGCTGATGCGCTAAAATGGAGGAGTGAACAAAAATAGAGAGATTGTAGGTTTTGGGTTTGCGGTTTTAGACTGGAAACAGATAGGCTGCTGTTTGTCTCCGGCGGATTCCTAGGTCGATGGTACTTCAGTTTGGAACGATCGGAGCCAAAAGGGTGGCGATTTAGCGATTTGAAGTAATGGAAATCTTAGAATACATGATTAAAATATGAGAAGCAAAGATGGCTGAGGACAAAGGAGAACAACTTAGTGGGGTGGCGATGGAATTTGAGCAGCTAAGTGCTGGAATAGACCGACCGCCTCTGTCATCGATGGCAATTTTAAGCCCGGATGGAGCCAGCAATTTTCTAGCAAAACTTCAAGTTTCATCGCCTTATCTATCGAATGGGGAGACTTTTAATCGGTTGAGTGAAGAATTTCCAGGAGTGGCGTTTGAAGGCCATTACCTCTCGGAAGGCATAGACACAGTGACGGTGACCGGCGTAGACGGACATGAGGTAGCTTATTTCTTTAGAGATAAGGATGGAAGGGTTATGTGCGTGGCAGACAGGGAAGTCCCTCGGGTCTCAGCGCGAGAAGTATTGGCTACTTATCCACGATCAGAGGTAACTTTTAGGCAAATAAACGAGTTCGCCAGAGAAGCATTGTTCGGGCCGGCGGAAGGGATGGTTGAGGATAGATGGAAACTGGATTTTGTGGGACGGAACGTTTGGAAAACTCGATATCGGATGATGATCGGTAGGGAAAGCGGTCAACATTTAACGGCGGTGAGATGTTATGGGGACAGTGCAAGTAAAAGAACGATGGGCCAGACGGTGTTTTATAGTGCTTTGCAGATTTTGGATGATCAAAGGGGGACGCTTGCGGTTATCGATTACCCGATTGCCTATCGGACGGTAGCGAGTGTGGCGGTGATTATGGAGCGCCTTTTGGGAAGTGATATGTCATACACATTAGGGGTACTGGGAGTAGGGGGGACTGCTAAGAATCTTTTCTATGCCATTGCCGCACTGGACCATTTGCCTGATCAGATAAAAGTAAAAGCAAGAGGGACAAACGGATATGCAACTTTACAAGAGAGGCTGAGGGTGGAATTAGGAGATTTACCGGTTAAAATTCAGGAGCGAATTGTAGCGGCGGAAAGTGATGAAGATGTGTTAGATGTGACAGTGGTTTGTGACTTAGCTCACGGGTTTCATCCTCTTGAGGTTCGGCCGGAGCAGTTACGCCTATTTTTTGATTTAGCTAGATCAGGCGGGGTGCGAATGGGTTTTGATTTTAAGGATTGGCACTTTTTTGATGCCTATGGCGGGAGAGATGTGAATCAGTTTTTTAAAACAACCTTTTCTCCGGCTGCGGGTAGGCCGCTAATGCATGTAAGAAGTGCCCCGATTGGTTTATTGGCAGATGGTAGATCAACAGCAACGTGTACAGTCTCGGGTAGCCCGGTAATTGATCTTAAAATCGGCCAAGAGATACTTAAACGACGAGGGCTGATATAACAAGAATGTGGCTGAATTAGTTGAAAATAGAAATAAGCTGCTTAAAATTGCCGAGAACATAAAGAGGGTTTTTAAGGTTTAACTCCCAAAGTCGTCTAGGGCCTTGGCATCTTTCCAGGCCATATTAAATAGTCCTTTTACTAAGTTGGCGTAGCTGGTACTTATGAACTCAAGGACAACAATTTCATTGTTCTCTAGTCCATAAAAATAAACAGAGTTTGCTTGAATGAGGGTTTCGTTGGTTATGGGAAGAACTGACGAAGGAATTAGGCGGTGGCGATAGATCTTTAAAAGATAATCTTTATTAGTCGTCCAGCCGACCTTGCCATTTTTGGGTATCTTCCCATAATTTTTTTCGTTGGCTAGTTCTTTTATTGTGGCGTTCCTATTAAGCCTCTCTTCACGAATTTGCTCTGATAACTCTCGGCCAGCAAAATTTGTCCACTGATTGGTAGCAAAGACCAATGTCTCGCTATCTTCCGCTTGGGCTGTTTTCCACTCAACCATTTGAATGCTCTTTACGCCCCGGTGGAAGCGGACTTCAGTACGCTGCGGCTCTGTTGCTAGAATAGAATTGTACTGTAGTTGGACAAGAGCAGCAGCTTCTTGAAATTTGTTAACACGCCTTATTTCCTCGGAGACCTTTTCTTTTAAACTATCAGAGCCGGCCACAGCATAATAAGTGGTTTTTTCGTCGACCCTGGTTTCAGCAAGGCCCTTTTGGCAGAGCGATTCCAGGAGCCGGTAGAGGGTGGAACGTTTGTGCAGACATTTTCGGGAAAGGGCTAATACTGTAATCCACCCAGATGTTAGCAGTACTTTGTACACATTACCTTCGTTTTGAGATAGGCCTAGGGTTTGGAGTGCTTCATCCAGGTTTTGCATAAACTTATTATAGCGTATGTCCACCATATTGGACAACACTCTGGAGTTTCCGGCCTCACTATTATAGGATCATTAGCGATTGATACGATTTATGGACAATATACAACTTATTTTTTTAAGTCCGTCTTTTAATGAAGTTGTAGGCGATGTGTTGCGCCAAAGGCTTAAAAGTTCTGGACATTTAAATGTCGTAACCAAGCCTGAAGACCTGGACAAGGTCAAGCAATTGTTTACCAAAGGAAATAAAGTGCTGGCGATTGACCCGTTATTTTGCAATTGGACTGTTCCGAATATGTTAATTTCCAAAATAACTAATCTTAAAGCGATATGTTTAATGACCAGATCTGCCGACTGGGTAGATGCAAGTTTCACAAGGGAGTTGGGAATACCACTCACAAACACGCGTGATTTTTATGTGGAAGCAGTATCGGAATGGGCCATTATGATGATGTTCTGTCTTGCGCGAAGAATACCCTTAGTTGCTAAAAGTGGCTGGCAACAACGGTATGGTAAATTTCAAGGAGTTGAAGTGATGGGTAAGACGGTGGGGATTATCGGGATGGGACAGATTGGCCAACGGATTGCCCAACAGTGTCAGGGATTGGGAATGAAGGTTCAATACTGGTCGCCTCATACACACAACGACCGATACTGGTATGTCTCTCTTAATAAGCTTCTGGCGACTTCGGACGTTGTATTTCCTACCTATCGGTTAAGTGCAGGCGAGAGAATGTTGCCAGGAGAGACAAAACTTAATCGACTGGGAAGAAAGGCGATATTAATAGATGTTGTCAGAATTGATAATAAGGATCATGAGTTTTTGTTAAGGCAAGTGGCCAAGGATAAGCTATTCGGTTACGGATTTGAAGAGGATGGCGGAAATCACTTTGATAAATACAAGGGAAATGTGTGGGCCGGTCCGGCATTAGCCTGGGTTACGGATAGGGCGATGAAGCTTCAAGCAGAGAGTTGGGTGGAAAGTGTCGTTCAGGCAACAAAAGGGAATTTCCCCAATAGGGTGAATTGAAAATAGAAAAAGTGGTTCTTGAAGGTGATACAATTGAGCGGTGCCAAAGATAGTCGTGACGAATGCGATGGGGTTATCAGATGTGCAACGGGCGCGGTTAAAAGACATGGGTGGAGTAAAGTTTTATGAAGATATGCCGGTTTCGGCAGACGATTGGCTGGCACGGTGTAAAGGTTACAACATCATTTGTTCTTGGATGGCAGGACTACGAGAAAAATACAGTGAACTGAGAAATGTATTTATTTCTGTGCCTTTTGTTGGAGTGAGCAGCTTTGCTGATCCAGCCATTTTAAAGGCAAACAACATAACGATTTCAAATAGCCCCGGCTGTAATCGCCATGCGGTTGCCGAATGGGTTGTCTATGTGATACTTACCACCATGAGACGATTTGACCGCTATTTAAACACTACAGAGAAGTTCCCTTTTCCATTTCCCGTTGACCCATCAGGGCTTACTAACAAAAAATTACCATTCTTGGTGCGGGTAATATTGGCCAAAGAGTTGGTGCTGTTTGTGAGGCGCTAGAAATGAATGTTCATCACTTCAAACGTGGAGATGATTTATTAAAGGCGGTAAAAGACGTAGATATTATTGTGGACGTTCTTAGTTCAAATCCTAGTTCCAAGGGTTTATTAGATAAAAGTTTCTTCGATTCCCTGAGGAATGGGACGATTTTTATTTCAGCGGTCGTTGCTAGAAATATTGAGGATATAGAGGCAATGCTTACAGCTTTGGACGAGGGTCGTTTGGCCTATGTCGCCCATGACGTGGCTGATGCCAGACCCGGAGACTCTGACGATCAACTGTATAAAAAATTGCGTCAACATCAAAACGTTTTTGTGACGCCGCATATTGCAGGTTTTTCTGATGTGACTACTCAGATTGGCAACGACATGATGATTGCCAATGTTGAAGCCTGGCTAAAGGGTAAACCAATTAACGTTTTCGGAAAATAAATTCACTGCTTCCCCAACCCTTGCAAATCGCTTTAATTTGCGGTATTCTCGGGAACGACGATGTTAAAAAGATTGTTTTTGGGGATTGTTGCCACCTTAGTTTTTGTTTATTCTGCGCTGCCCGTCAGAGCTTCGGGAACCTTAGGCGTAATGACCTTGGAATTAAATCCTAATTCAGGGCTAGTAGGGACCAAGATAACTATCAGCGGGAAGAATGCTACCCAAACCCCACTGTCCGTCTGGCTAGCTCCCCAAAGTGATCAAAAAAATAGTTTCCAGCTAACGGGGTCCGTATTGCCAAACCAAGATGGTACTTGGCAGGTACAGTTAGACATTCCTCGTGAATGGCCGAAACATGTTGTTGTCCCGGGACGCTATTTAGTGACCGTCCAAGATCAAAATAAGTCCTATGTTAATCAGGGGGAATTTACAGTTTTATCAACTGAAGGGGCCAGTCCGAGTCCGGTTACTCCCACTTCAAAACCTGGCCTTCTTCAATCTTTTGGTAGAAATTCTATTTTCCCAATCTTGGGGCTTATCCTGATATTGGGTGCATTGGGTTGGGCAGTTAATTATTTTGCGAAGAAAACTTCATAAGGATCGATTCCAAAAGTAAAGATGAGGTCTTACTTCCCATAATCACGGTGGTTAACTGATGCCATATTGCTCCGAATTATTCCAGGAGACTGCGGGGGTTAATCGGAATACCCCGATCGGCAATTTCAAGATGGAGGTGGGGGCCAGAAGATCGACCGGTGCTGCCTGAGAGTCCCAAAACAGTGTCGGTACTGACCTTTTCGCCTAATTTAACAAACAGGCTTGATAGATGAGCATAACGGCTGGAATAACCATTTTGATGATCGACTACGATTGTATTGCCATAACCGACCCAACTCCTTTGCGATTCGGTAACAATACCATTCATGACTGGGTGTATCGGTTTCCCGGGATCGATGCCCAGATCAATCGCCGGATGAAAAAAAGTAAAACCTTGAGTGATGCGGTATCGCTCGAGGGGTTTAATAACCGATTTTTTAGTAGCAATATCAATTTTAGGTTCGTTAATCACGATTTCCGGCTTAGCATTGGGAAGGAAAACAACTGCCGAGATAGCTCCATGTGTACGTAAAAAACCTGAAACTACAGTTAAGATCGCCAGGTTAAGGCCAGCCACCGTCCTAATATAACGACTTTCAAAAATTCTACGGAAAAAGATACTCGCCACATGACTCACGTCTTCGCCAAAGTGAGAAAGAGTAGACAACTTATGTGTGACAACAGAGCGAATTATTTTAAAAATGGAGCAAAAATTAGCTCTCGATTGGAAAGCCCGCCGACCACGAGAAAACAAAATTTTCAGGCCGACAGAGCGAGTAAGACACCTAAGCGCTTTCAAGCAACTACCAAAAGAGTTGTGCAACTTGTTAGTCATAGCTTCCTTTCATCCCCAAAGGTCGTTCGGGACAGAGGGAAGCGGGTAGGTCGTCTTGGGCAAAAAAAATGTCGCCTTCAGCGACAATAGGCGCATTATAGATCATTTTAGAGCCCAAAATCAAGTAACCCGAAGAAAAACCAAACCTCGCTATTTAAGTAGCTCTTCTAGAGCTTGTCGTTGGCGGTTATCTAGCCGTTGTGGAACGGTAATTTTTACCTGTACATATAAATCTCCTCGTCCACCACCATTTACATTAGGTAATCCCCGATCATTAAGGCGGATCATCGTGTCGGGTTGGGTACCTTGGCGGACCTTGAGACTAATCTGGCCTTCAAGTGTCGGTACCTCAATCACGCCTCCAAGGGCTGCTAGGGCAAAGGGGACTTCGACGGTTACGACAATGTCCGATCCGTCACGACGGAAGGTCTTATGCGGCCGGACAGAAATGTCTAAAACAAAATCCGCAAATCTTATTTGTTGACCGTTATCAACTCCCGCCGGAATTTTAATCCGTCGCTTCTTACTGCCAATCTGGACCTCTCTTTCCACCCCATTTGCCGCTTCAAGGAAATCTAATGTAATTCTATAGTGCGGGAGGCGAGTGGATCGTCCGAAAGGAGTCGCATTACCAAAAAATTGCTCAAAAATCTCAAATGGGTCGGTAAATGAGCCAAAATCAAAGCCATATGGTTGCCCACCACCGGATCCGGGCGTGTAATAGGTATAAGTAAAAGGACCCTGTTGATAACCTTGGCCTCCGGCACCTTGTCGACCAAAAGGTCCCTGTCCGCCGGGACTGAAAGCTGCGTGTCCGTATTGGTCATAAGCTGCCCTTTTCTGGGCATCCGAGAGAATTTCATAAGCCTGATTTATCTCTTTGAATCGTTCCGGGGCATCGGTGCTCTTATTACGGTCAGGATGCCACTCAAGAGCCTTTTTGCGGTAGGCTTTTTTAAGTTCGTCGGCGGAAGCCCCACGGGACACCCCGAGCAGTTCATATAGATCGCGCTGTGCCATTATAATTAGCTGACAACCTTACCTTCTTCAACCGTATCTGTTTCGGAGCTAGGTGGAGGAGTGGAGGGGTTTTCGGACGAACCTGCAGAAGGGCCGGCTTGTGGTTGCCCTTGTCCATACATCGCCGCGCCAACTTTTTGAAGCGCCGCAGAAAGCTCTTCGGTTTTAGTCTTTAACTGATCCACCGTAGCACTGTCGAGATCTTTCTTTAACTCCGCAATTTTATCCTCAACCCCTTTTTTGGCATCTGCCGGAGCTTTGTCACCCAGATCTTTTAAGGTTTTCTCGGCGGTAAAAATCATACCGTCTGCTTGATTACGAGCCTCAGTTTGGGTTTTCCGCTTTTGGTCTTCTTCGGCATGGGCTTCAGCTTCCTTAGTCATCTTTTCGACTTCATCTTTAGTCAGACCCGTTGAGCCCGTGATGCGGATAGATTGTTCTTTGCTCGTAGCCTTGTCTTTCGCCTTAACGCTTAAGATACCATTTACATCCAAGTCAAAAGTCACTTCAACCTGGGGCATACCTCGTGGTGCCGGAGGAATACCATCCAGAATAAAACGACCGAGGGACTTATTGTCCGTTGCCATTGGCCGTTCGCCCTGGAGAACATGAACCTCAACTGAGGTTTGGTTATCTGCCGCCGTAGAAAAGACTTCAGTTTTAGAAGTCGGAATAGTTGAGTTTCTTGGAATCATGGGCGTAGCTACACTTCCCAAGGTCTCAATCGCCAGTGTAAGCGGGGTTACATCCAACAAAACCACATCTTTGATCTCACCGGTAAGAACCGCTCCTTGAACAGCTGCCCCCACCGCCACAACCTCGTCCGGATTAACCGACTTATTTGGTTCTCTGCCAAAAAAGCTCTTAACCGCCTCATAGACTTTTGGCATTCTTGTCATACCTCCAACTAATACAACTTCATCTATTTCCTTGGCGGTAACCTTTGCATCAGTCAATGCCTTTTTAACCGGTTCCAATGTTTTCGTGATCAATTCGCCCACGAGCACTTCCAGTTTGGAGCGTGTCAATTTCATCACAAAGTGGAGCGGTCCCTCCTTGCCTTGGCTGATGAAGGGAAGATTAACTTCCGCCTCGGTTGAGGTGGATAATTCTATCTTTGCTTTCTCAGCGGCATCACGCAGACGCTGAAGCGCTTGAGGATCTTTTGTTAAATCAATTCCATTTTCTTTTTTAAATTCTTCCGCCAGGAAATTAAGAATAACTTTATCGAAATCATCTCCCCCGAGGTGGGTGTCACCGTTAGTAGATTTAACTTCATACACCCCTTCACCAAGCTCAAGAACAGAAATATCAAATGTTCCTCCCCCTAAATCGTAAACAGCAATTGTATGGGCTTGCTTTTTATCCAGTCCATAAGCTAGCGCGGCCGCAGTGGGTTCGTTGATGATTCGCACCACTTCCATGCCGGCAATTTCGCCAGCTTGTTTAGTCGCTTGCCTTTGAGCGTCATCAAAGTACGCCGGCACAGTAATTACCGCTTTCTCCACTTTCTCGCCTAGATAGCTCTCAGCGTCATTTTTAATCTTTTGCAAAATCATGGCAGAAACTTCCTGGGGGGTATAACTTTTTCCGGCCACTTCAACCACTGCCATTCCTTCCCGTCCTTCTTTAATCGCGTAAGGGAGCCACTTTAAGTCGTATTGAACGGACTCGTCTTTGAACCGCCGTCCCATAAGCCGCTTGATCGAGAAAATAGTTTCTTTTGGTTTTACTACTATTTGGCGCTTGGCCACATCACCCACCACTCGTGTTACCGGGTCAACCACAGAAGGGATAACATTTCGCCCTTCAGCCGAGTGAATAACTTTGGGGCTTCCCCCTTCCATAACCGCCACGCAGCTATTAGTTGTTCCTAGGTCGATACCGATTATTTTTGACATAAGCTTATAAGATTAAAATAAATTATCGTTAATAATCTTTCAATTATCAATTTAAGACTTTAGACATAATCGCCTGTCTGGGTAGCTTCTTTAGCCAATTCTTCAGTTTTGGATGATACTTCACTCTTATAGACTCTAACTTTTGCCGGCCGGAGCAGACGATCATGATAATAATAACCCCTAACGACCTCTTCTGCTACTACATTTTCCGGTTCGCCCGGGGCAACTTCAAGGCATTCCATGACATTGGGATCAAATAATTCGCCCGCGGCTCGGACGGGAATCACGCCTACGTGTTCCAGCACGGTATTAAACTGTTTGATAATAATAGTCGTAGTTTCGTCATTAGGATCAGCCTTTTGGGCGGCTTCAAGCGTGTCGAGGACGGGAAGCATCTCACTCAGGATCTCTGCACCCGCAAATTTAATCCATTGATCTTTATCTGAAGCCATACGCTTTTCCAGGTTTTGGTAATCAGCCAATGCCCGGGCGAGCTGGCTCTTCAGATTGTGGATCTCTTCCTCCAATTGCTTCACGGCAGTTGAGGACTTGTCTTGTTTCCGAAGAGATTTTTTTACTTGAGTGTTAATATCTACCATGATTGAGAAATTTCCTCCAACAGATGACTCATATATTTAACCACAGGAATCACCTGAGAATAATTCAGACGGACCGAGCCGACAACTCCCAGAGAACCATTGACATTATTACTAAAGTGAAAAGGGACTAGGATCATGCCTACAGTCTGGAAATACGGTAAATTAAGTTCCTCTCCCAGAACAATGTTCACCGGTTGATTGCTCCAGGGCCCATCTAAGAACAGCTCATGGATCTTTTGAGTTTGATCCAATAGGGCAAGTAACTCGTGGGCCACATCAATGTCATAAAATTCTGGCATTTCCAGGATATTGGCGTAGCCTGAATGATAAATCTCACCGTTATCAGTCGCCGAAATAGCCAGGGTATGAGTTTTGCTAGCAAGGAAACGAACCGCCTCGCGTAACAGCTTGTCTTGATCGGCGCGACAATCCCAAACACTTTCTTTAGCCGAAACTTCCTCAGTCACCGCCAGACGTTTTTCTTCCATTATCCGATCAATATAAAATTTCAAACCCACGGAGCTTGGAATTCGGCCAGCTGACGTATGGGGTTGGCGAAGGTATCCGGCTTCGGTCAACTTAACCAACTCGCTTCGAATAGTGGCGGGAGAAACACCAACCGAGTACTTCCTTTCAATGGCCTCAGATGCCACCGGCTCGGCAGTACTTATATACTCTTCGACCACCGCCTTCAAGATTTTTACTTGTCTATTAGTTAATTCGCTTGTCATGGGCATCCTACCAAATACTTATGATCGTCTTATCGACCGACAACTGACCCTGAGCGCCGTCAAATTTTGTCACAACACCCAAGTTAGCAGTAAGATAACACGAGTGCTAAGTGGTGTCAAGGGGGCTACTCTTGCGAATCTTGATTCTCGACTTTTCGTGACTTTTCACTCTTATCCTATTATCCTGTCGTCCCAAACATCTTGAGGCCCGGATGGGAATTGCACCCATCTTCCCTGTTTTGCAGACAGGTCGATAACTGATCTCGCACCGGGCCAGTAGGGCAATTTAACCAAAAACTCGAAGTAAAGGCAAAGGCCGGAGTGGACAGGGACGGAATTTGAGTGGTATATTCCAGTTGAAGATGCGAAAGATCTCGTTGGGTCTCTTGATGCTTGGATTTACCGCGTTGCTTAGTGGTTGTAGTTTGCCAAGCTTTCAGCAGGCAAATAGTGGCATTCGGGTGACCACTAATCCGGGATCAGTCGTCTTTATGGATGACCAACAAGTTGGCACGACACCGTATGAAAATAAGAAGCTCAACCCGGGCGAAATATCTCTTCGATTAGTTCCCCAAGCAACCGCCGGCGGAGCTCTGGCTACGTGGGAAGGCAAATTAAGGTTAACGCCAGGAATCCAAACCATCATAGATAGAGATTTTGCCGAGACCCTAGCTCAATCTTCCGGGTACTCGCTATCTTTTGATCGAATCGGAGGTAAAGAGGCAGCCATGTCAATTATTTCAACGCCGGATGCGGCTGGTGTCAAAGTTGACGGCAACTCTCAAGGATTCACCCCGGTGGTATTAGATTCAGTAGGCGAGGGAGAACATCGAATACTTTTAACCGCTCCGGGTTATGAAGATAAGCTGGTAACTGCAAAAGCAACAAATGGTCACCGGCTGGTAGTAACTGTGCAACTGTCTCAATTGCCTCAACCAACCGCTTCCGCCAGTGCTACCACTCCAGGTTTACCCGTCTTAGGCCAGACAAGCCCGACACCAAAGGCTAGTCCCGAACCAAAAACCACCCCCGCGGTATCCCTACCTCCCAAGCCCTATATTCAGGTCCTTAATACCCCCACCGGGTGGTTACGCGTCAGAACCGATCCTTCTTCGGCTGCCACAGAAGCCGCCAAGGTAAATCCGGGTCAAGCATTCCCTTTCAAAGACACATCTGCCGATGGAAACTGGTATCAGATTGAATATAAACCGGGGGATTTTGGCTGGGTATCGGCGCAGTATGCCAAGAAGGTGGAATAAATGGTTAACGGAATGATCCGGGTTCGGGGTATCACGAAAGTTTATTATCCTAGGACATTGGCTTCAAACATTCAAAATTTACTTTTTGGGAAGGTTGATAATCGGGAAGGTGGAACGACAGCCTTAAGTAATGTGTCTTTCGAGATTAACCGGGGTGAGGTGGTGGGAATGATCGGACCCAATGGAGCAGGAAAAACGACGATGATGAAGATATTAACCGGATTGTTGCGGCCAACAAACGGGGAGGTTTGGGTGGATGAATTTAAGCCGGCGGACTTGGAGGAGACTTTTAAGAAGGAAATAAGTTTCTTTTCGGCAACTAACCGTATTTTAGATGATGGGGTCATTATTCGTGATAGCTTTGAGGACAAGCTGGGGGTATATGGTTCTCTCCCATTTAGGAAAAATCCGACGGTACAGTGGCTGGTTGAAAGATCACAGGTCGAAGAATATTTAGACCGAGTTCCCGAAGAGCTTTCAACCGGCCAGCGGACAATAGTGGAGGTCATTTATTCCTTAATCCATAAACCGAGGTATGTCTTTTTTGACGAGCCGACGCTCGGGCTTGATCTTAGTGCCATACTTCTATTTAAACAGTTAGTTCGCGAGCTGAACCAAAAAGAGAAGATGACATTTGTAATTACCTCTCATGATTTACAGAATGTTGTTGATATCTCAGAGCGGATAATTTTGATTAATCGAGGAAAGGTATTGGTTGATAAAACAACGACAGCGGTTATTCGAGATGAGACATTTGATAGACAGATCGAGTTTATATTAAGTGACAAGGCGGGAACACAAAAGTTACCGCCGGGCATACATTTAGAATTTCCTCGTTTGATAATTAAGACATCAAAGAAAGATGTGGGAGACAAGATAAAGTATTGGCTGCCGCGTTTGCATTTTTCTGATCTTCGGATAACAGAACCGCCGATCGAAGAAATATTCGGAAAGTATTACCATGTGGCGAAGACTAAAAAGTAACTTTGGAAGTTTTGAATATTATTTCTCCCAGCTCGTTGGCTTGATCCCGGCTTTATTTTTAGTGGCATTTTGGTTATATGTTAGAAATTTAGGCTATACCCAGCTGACGCGTGAACAAATAATCTTTTACTTTCTTTTTACTGCGCCGTTGGGGTTTTTATTTTTTTATTCGTTTAATCAAAGTGTGGTTGATGCCTTAAAGAATCAGACGGGAAACCTTTGGTTAATACCGAGACCTACGCTGATTACTATGATCAAAAGATTTCTCCTTCCGTTGTTAGTTGATGCATTGCCGCCGGTGGCGATCATTATGATTAGTGCTTGGGGACTTGGTACACTTTCGGGCGTAAAGATTGTTGAACTGCTTTTCCTTTTCGGATTAAGTCTTAGCAATTACATTTTTCTTTCGATAACGATGGCGATACTGTCGATCTATTTAGGGTTGACGGACTGGATCGCCTTTTTTCTGCGGTTCGTTGGTGTCTTTTGGAGCGGGGCGTATATTCCATTGGTTTTTCTCCCGGACGCCTATCGGACAGTGGCCGCGATCTTGCCGTTTGCATTTGGTGGGCTACCGCTAACGGTTTTGGTGTCTGACGTTATCCCATGGATTTTTATTGCTAATGTGGCTGGTTACACGGCCCTATTTATTTTCTTGACAACAGTACTGGTCCCTCGGTATCGGATGTTCACACAAGATTAAAAATGTTAGAACGAATGATCTTTGATTTTAATGGTTTTATTAGGAAGACAGTTAGACACAATTTCTTACCGGAGAATAGAGTTAATACGGTTATTGAGGTTGCGGCGGTGGTAGTGTGGATGTTATCGGCACTACTTTTTTATTTAGGAATGTTCAGGCTTTTTCCACAAATCGGTCCGTGGAACAAAGGTAATATGGTGTTGATTATTGCCAGTTTCTTTATTACCGATGGCCTTACGTATAGTTTGCTTGAGAGGAATTTGCATCACCTGGCAGAGCAAATCGAAGATCGGAATCTCGACACGACGCTCCTTCGACCTGGGTCGTTTAGAAAATACGTGGGTTTTCGAAGGACGCAGTTTTCTTCAATGGTTCAAATTCCGATTGCGTTATTGATGCTTACTTTTCTATATCATGATTGGAGTTGGCAAGTATTGCTTTGGATAGTATCTTTAGTCTTTGGGTTTTTTATTATTTATCATTTGTGGTACTGTTTTGATCTGCTTACTCTTTGGTTTAAGCTGGGGCGCCAGGTATATCCGGTGTTAAACGAGCTTACAGGAATGGGTCAGTTTCCGTACATTACCTTTATGAGTTCAAAGTTGGTATTGCTCTTTTTTCCGTTTCTGGCGGTGGCGGCTTTGCCGGCTCACGGAATGGTTACCCAAAATATGATATTAGTCTTGTTTTACCAATCGGTGCTTCTGGCCTTACTTTACGTAATTTCCGTCGGGCTTGAGAGAAGGGGTTTAGAGTGGTACAGACGATAGGAATCAGTGCAGGGTTCGGTGTTAACGAAGGAAGAACATCGTGTGATTAGAAGACCGTAAAAGGTTTATCATGGAAGCGGTGAAGCTTAAATTTATTATCACCCTTTTTACTGCCCTCTTGATTTCTAGTTACTTCCATTTGCCTATTCTGGCGGCCTCAAAAAGTTTCTATTTTCCCAGTGTTTTTATAAACATTAAAGTTAACCCAGACGCCTCGATTAACTGGACCGAAGAACGAACATTTTCATTTAGCGGGGACTTTAGTCGGGTATATTGGGATATCCCTTTAAATAAAGGTCAGACAATATCTGACGTTTCGCTAAGCGATAATCGACAGCAGGTTTATCAACAACTTCCTGCCCCGGACACCTCACGGCCAGAAGGAAATTTTGCCGTTTCACAAATTGACCAAAAAGAACATATTGAGGCGTATGGTCGATTTACCACTGAAAAGCGAAAAATCATTCTTAAATTTAGATTAAAGGGTGCCGTCACCAAGTACGAAGATGTCGCTGAAATGTATTGGCAGGCAATTGGTGATGCCTGGGAAGCAAAGACAGACTTAGTTGAGATAACGGTCCAATTACCACAGGAGATAGCCAAAGGCGATATCTATATCTGGGGCCATGGGCTGCCCAATGGCCGAGCAATCATAAACGATGGGAAGACCTTACGATTTACTGCCAATAATTTACCACCAAAGCAGTTTGCAGAGATCAGAGTCCTTTTCCCAAGTAGGATTGTGTCGGGGCCCGTTACCAAAGGAAACCGCCTGCAGACCGTAATAAATGAAGAACGAACATTTCAAGAGCAGACGGCGACCACCGGAAAATTAAAAGTATTTGGTATCGTATTTGCGGGGCTTTTTATCCTAATCTGGACAAGCTCCTGGTTTGTTATCTGGCAAAAATACGGAAGAGAATATCCCCTCTGGGAGAATCCCCAATATGTGAAATATCCACCGAGTAAGATCGCCCCCGCGTTAGTGGAAGCACTTTTGTCTCAGGAGCAAAGAGTAACCCCTAACGCCTTTGCTGCAACGATTCTTGATCTTGCCCGAAGAAAGATCATCTCCATTGAGGCACAGCAATATTATACAAAAGGCTTTTTGGGTGTCGGCAGCCATCGTGCGTATAATTACATTTTACATTTAAAGGCTAAGAACCCTCGGGAAGTAAAAGGCTTGGCGGACTTTGAAATTTCTCTACTTGAGTTTGTCTTTGATCCTTCTGTTGACGGCCAAACAGTATTTTTGGATGATTTTAAAAATCGAATGAAGAATTCACCGATTGATACAAAGCGCTTTTTTGAAAGTTGGCAAACGCAAGTTAAGGCTGATGCAGACCGACAAGATTTCGTTGAAGATCAAAGTAAGAATTGGCGCCGCAAGTTCTTCGTTGGGAATATGTTATTCGCTTTGGTCTTGTACCTAATCGCCGCATTATTATTCCAACTTTCATGGGAAGGATTATGGTTAGTTACTATCCTTGGAGGGGCGAGCTTATGTGTGCTGAGCAATTTCTTTTTGCGCTGGGAGAAACATACCGGCGAGGAAGCTCGAAAGTGGCTAGCTTTTAAGAGATATCTTAACGACTTCACCCATTTCAAAGACGAGCTACCCCAAGCATTAGTTATATGGGAAGATATTTTGGTTTATGGGACCCTCTTGGGAGTAGCCAAGAAAGTCGCCAATTATTTACCCCTTATATTGGCCCAGGAAAGCATGCCTACTACCCCCGGTTGGTTTTACCTTTCCTCGGGTAACCAGTTAACCCCAACGAGCGGAACTGGCTTAGATTTTGGGACGAGCTTTTCTGAAGGGTTATCCTCCATGGTCTCCAGTTTAAATACCTCGTTTAGCACCGGATCTGGCGGAGGATTTTCTGGGGGAGGTGGTGGCGGAGGAGGCGGAGGTGGTGGAGGAGCCGACTGATATTAGGGCGATATCCCATACAAGATGGTGATCACCATCAAGCCCCAGAGACCAACTGTCGTCAATAGAGGAGTGTCAGTTAGCAAGACCCGCTCGGGAGCTTCCGCACGAGATCCTTGATAGATAATAAATAGATAACGCATAATTCCATAAATAACCACCGGGATAGTCGCCATCAGCCACTTACTGGTACCAGAAAGCGTCAGGGGAAGTTTGGCTAGGACGAGGGCCAATTCAAAAGATGTCCCTTGGGGTTCAAAAAAGGTAAAGAGCGCCCACGAAAGAAAAGCCGCGGTGGCGGTCATGGCAAGGTAAGTATCAAGAAGTTCTGGGGTATATTGAGACAGTGTCGCTCGGTGTTTAGCGGCGACGTTAGCTTCAAGAATATTAATTTCTGCTCGCCGTTTGCCCACCGCCAGAAAAAGCGCGGCGGAAATAATTCCAAGTAAAAACCAAATGGAGAGGTGCGCATTGATGAGAATTGCTCCCGCATAAACACGTGCCATGAAGCCCGTGGCAATCACGATCACATCAAAAATGATAATATGTTTCAGAAAAAAGGTATAAGTTATCTGAAGAGCAAAGTAAGCCAAAAGCATTAGGCCGAAGTAATTTGACAAGCGCCACCCCAAAAGGATACTAAAAAAAACGCCCAGAATGGACAAAGTAATCGCCAGTGAAACAGGAATCCTCCCAGCTGCAATTGGTCTTTCTTTCTTAAATGGATGAAGCCTGTCAGATGGCGCATCTACGATATCGTTGATAATATAAACTGAAGAAGCCAGCAGAGAAAAGATAAGTACGCCAAGCGTTGTTTCTATAAACAAACCAGTTTTAAATAAATTACCGGAGAAAATAAGCGCTGCAAACAGCGTCAGGTTTTTGACCCACTGTCTCGGCCGGAGGCTTTTGATGACGTCCAGTAAGAGAGCCATAAGACAATAGCACCAATAGTAAGAAAGACTGCCGCCAGTGTATAGAATTTTTGTGCACTATTCAATAAAAGCGCTAAACCACCACACGTTGCCGTTAGTATCCAATAAAAAATAGCAATCCTTTTTTTACTCCAACCCAGCTCCAGCAACCGATGATGTAAATGGCCTTTGTCTCCCCAGACAGGGGATTTTCCAGAAAGTATTCTTCTGACAAAAACCCAACCAACATCGGCCATAGGAACAACTAAGATCAAAAGCAGAGTCGCCAACTTAGCCGGGGCAAGAATCGCGATCGTAGCCAGCAGAAAGCCAGCAAGGCTTTTGCCACTGTAACCGGGCATTATTTTTTGAGGGAAGAAATTCCATGGTAAAAATCCCAGATACGCACCTGCCGTCAGGCCAGCCAAAATAATAGTTGACCATTGGGAAGGGTCTTGGATATAACGAAGAGATAGTAAGGCCAAAGTGGTAGCCGTAATCGTAATTACTCCCGGATGTTGACCTTCAACCCCACCAGCACCCATGCCGATAAAATTCATCATCCCGCCGACCCAGAAAAGAGTAAGGAGATTGCTCTGCCATGGCTGGAAATAGAGTAGACCCCCTAATGGATTAGTAATAAAAGAAAGATTAATACCGTAAACAATTAAAGGAAGTGCCGTCAGTAAATTAAGGGGCAGTCGGATATAGGGATTTAGATCCCAACGGTCATCAAGTAAGCCAACCAAAACAGCCAGAGATGCTCCGATTGCCACCCCCAACATTCGGGAATCTGTCGGTAAAAAGAAAGGGATACCAACCAAAATAGCCAGGTATATCGGTAAACCCCCCGCCCTGGGGACAGGATATGTATGTACGACCTTAGGATGAATATGGCGTTTCGGATCGTCCACGATTCCCAGTTTCCAGGCAAGACGAATAAAAGCTGGTGTACTAGAAATTGAAATAACCAAAGCCAGCAAAAACGGTAGAATAAAAAGGGCGAGAAATGGCATAGCCTAAAGATGGGTAAGGAGAATTATCTTAATGCCAGTAATTGTAACTAAAATAGCAGTTAAGATAGCTCCAATTGTAATTATTCGGGCCAAGAACTTCTCAAATCTAAGAAGAATCAAGCCGAACACGAAATTAATGGCCAGAAAAATCACCCCGATAAGCGGAAGGATGGTAATTACCGATCGGGAAACAAGTTGGTTTTCTCCCCACGGAATAGAATAAAAGAGAGGCATCTGTGGTGCAAGTCGATCAAAAAAGTAAAAGACAACCGCCGCAAACAGACCCAAAGAAACCACCGCCGTTAAAAGTGGCAACAAAACAACTTTATCTGTCGTAATTCTTCTCATAAATTGTAGGCAAGAAATTTTTTAATAGGATGTTAGGGAACTTACACGCTGATAAATTGTGGCATATTCGAAAGAGCGTAAAGGGAAGTATTCATGAGCTATCAAACGAGTAAGCTCTGGAAATTGTCTTTGTTCACCCGAAATTAAAACAATAATTCTCGGTTTTTTCAAATACAAAGCTCGGATGGTTTCTTCTTGTGTTGGGTCAAAGTCAGCTACATGATAGGCAGTCGTATATCGACCAACCGGGATTCTACGAGACAGCGCATATACACTAGGCCAATCACCCCAGATAAAAATATTTTCATTTGGTAAGGTAGTTTCTTGAATAACACTAGCTAACTGGTAGATTTTGGGAGTAGCCGGATCAAAGTAGGCCAGGTACTGGAGTTTTGAGGATCTTCCCGAGACAAAGTTAGCAAAGTTCTGATAATAAGGAATCACGTGGTAGACCCAAGGTTGCCATTTTACGATAACTATTATCAGCAGAACAAGGCTCAAGCCAACAGCCATCAGATCAAAACGCTTTAGTTTATTTATAAGAGAATTAAGTAGTAATACAAGCGGAGGGACGACTTGAAGAAAATAATGAGCGTATGGTCGTCCGGAAAGCGTGGTCCCAAAAATAGTCCAGACGAACCAAAGACCTGAAAAAAGGATCTTTGGTGATAATCTTTTTTGAAATCGAAGAATTAAAATAGTCAGGAAAGCTGCCACGAAGAACCGACCAGTTAATTTATCAATCGATAACCAACCGAAAGAAGAAGTACCCAGTCTATTCCAAGTAGAAAGATAGCCAATATTTTGCAGAAGTACTTCATTAAGGAAATAATGCCAAGCTCCTTGATACCACTGGATGATCGAGACGACTATCCACGGTGCCAGAAAACCGAAAGCGAGAAAAAATAATGCAACCAGCAAGCGTTTTCTTTGGGTCGGCAGAGAAACGGCACTCCAGGCAATCAGGATCGCGGCGGCAAGACCGTCAAATGCAGCCGGAATTTTAAACAGCGTCCCAAAAGAAAAAGACAAACCTGCTATCAATGCCCATTTATCGACTCGTTGTGAGTAATTATTTAGAATTTGCCAAGTGCCAAACATCCCGGCCACCGTTAATGGTAAGAAAAAGTTTTCACCGTTAGCAATATTCCCTTCGATCAGTGGCAGGCTCGTAAATAAGCCAAATACGAGCGTAAAAGGAATCACCGTTTGCCAGGTATAAATTCTTCTCTGGAGTTTCCAAAAAAGGAGTATTCCAGCTATCGTCCATATGAAAAGATAGATTCTAAAGACTGATTGCGATCCCGCCCCAAGGGCAAGCAAATATATAAACGGTGGTTTATTATCATGGATGTCACGATATAGGGTCTCACCTTGGGCCAAAGCGTTTCCGATGGTTAAATAAATGCCTTCGTCTCCATACCAATAAGGTTCGAATATACTTGGAACCCTTAAGATAATAATGAGAAATATGACAACAGAGAGAAACGATAGTTCTTTTTTGTGGTTCTTAATCTCCAATATCTCCCGTTTAATCCAACTCATATCGTAATTGTCTCGTCCTTAAAAGGCTAGGTCAAGACTTTAGACCTTCTCTGTCACCCGGTATTCAATATATTTACCCAACATTAGCCTTGTATGAGCGTCAAGTCCAGGCAGCGCGTTGAAAATAAAACCCGCCAGCGGCATAAGGACAAACTCCAGAGGAAAGAGAAACGATCTGATTCTTGGCACCCATGAAGGCCTGGGTGGACGTTGTTTTGCATCGATAATAAGGATAAATGAGAGGAAGACAAGACATACCGTTAAGATGGCGGAGGAGATTTGGGGAAGAGTGTAACCGATAACAGTGCGAGAGAAAGAAGGATTCAGAAGAGAGACGACATTGATCCCAATGGTTATTAAAAACCAGTTAGCAGGCCAGAGGAAGTGGTCTTCAAGTACCTTAAAGACCCGAATTATTTTGTTGGAGAGAGAAATTGAACGGGAAATAAAGAAATGCTTAATGATATAAGGGTCATCAGACACGCCCCAGGCCCAACGCTTGAATTGTTCGTACTGATTGATCATGGTTCGCCAAAAGCTGGTGGACTCAGCCGCATCAGCCGAAAGTGGTAGATAAATCGGTTCTACTTCCACCTTCCCACCGGTTTTAAAGAATGCCTTAAAGAAGATACGATAGTCTTCTGGAATAACTTCTGGATCCCAAAAGTCAATTGATTCTAAAAGTTTCCATGAGAGGGAATAATTTTGTTGGTTAACTAAACGGTCGGTGCGGGCAAGGAGGGCGGTATTCCAGATGCTGCAGAAAGTGTTGGCAACTCGAGTTAAGGAAGGTAGTTTCCAAAAGTTGTTGTAAAACACGATAGCAGGTTGCCAAATTCTTTCATATCTTGCTGGGGAGTCTAAAAATTTATAGGTTAAATAGGCAAAGTGTTGGGGATGATAGACGTGATCGGCGTCACAACTGGAAACGGTTAGGTAATCAAAATTACATTTATTTTGCCGAAGTTTCTCTTTGGCTCTTAAGACAATGGATCTAGCATTTGAATGTTTACCGATAGTCTCTCCGGGCTTATCAACATGGGTGGTAGTAAAGAAAAGTCCAAACTTTTTGGCGAACTCTTTTTTTATAGCGGTTTCCTTTTCTCTCCGCGATCTGGAACTTTCACGGTGCTCAAAACCAACGGCGACAAGCAAACTGGCTTTTGGGCAAGTTTGAGAAGCGAGAGACCGAAGCGTCCGTTGAAGAGTGTGTAGGGGTTCTTTATATGTCGTAATTATTACTAAGTGGTTAACATACGCCCAATCGGGGAATTCTTTCACTTCTTTCATCCAATCTAGTTGCTGAGAGGCTTTAATGCGAGTGTAAGAAACAAGTGAAGCGATGGTGATGGCAACTGATTTATAGAGCCAGAAAATGTCAAAGGCGAGGATAAAGTAAGCGACGGCCAGTGGGAAGACAAAAGCGCCCCAGATCGGGAATAAAATTAGATTCCAGGAAACAAAACCTGGAAGGATTTCCAAGGCGCGTTGGAGTCTCCGACTCGAGGTGTTAGAAATGGTCATAAGTTTTATGTCCCTAGATGGACTCTAACTGCCGATTTTAGCACTTAGTCGGGGGAATAATGGCGGGGCGCTCTCAATTTTCGGACCAGAGAATTGTTTGCAGATCTTTGCGGAGGTGTCTGGGAGGAAAGGGGAAATTTCTTTTGCTAGGGCTCGGATATCGTCGACTTCCTGCTGAAGAATTTCGAGTAATTTACCTCTATCTTTGATTGTCCATGGCGAGTTTTGGTCTACGTGCCTGTCGATTGGTCGGAGGTCTAAATTCCAGATATTGGATAAGAGATCGTTGAATCTGTATTCGTCGAAAGCATCTTTTTGTGCCTTCCTGAATATGTTTTTTGGGGTAGCGTTTTCTTTAAATTCAAGATCGGAAGTTTCGCAAAGCTTGGCGACTCGGGAAACAAGATTACCTAGGCCATTGGCTAAGTCGGCGTTGTAAGCCTCTTCGAACTTAGCGATGGTGAAATCGCTGTCTGCCCAGGGGTGAATTTTAGCTAGCAGAAAATAGCGGACGGCATCGGTTCCGTATTTGTTGACAAGTTCAAAAGGATTGACGACATTGCCTAGACTTTTACTTATCTTCTGGCCGCTGACGGTAATAAATCCATGGATGAAGATTTGTTTTGAGTTGGGTAGTTTGGCCGACATAAGCATGGCTTGCCAGATGGCTGTCTGTTGGCGGAGATTATCTTTGCCGGCGACTTGGGCACCCGGCCAGAATCTTTGAAATGTCTTGGTATTCTGGGGCCAACCCAGGCTGGAAATGTAGCCGATTAAAGCGTCAAACCAGACATACATTACGTGTTCCGGGTCGTCCGGAACGTCCACGCCCCAGGGCATTTTTTCTTTGATTCGAGAGATACTAAAATCTTGGAGACCCGATTTAACAAAGTTTTTAATTTCTTTGAATTTCGGTTCCGGCAGAACGAAGTTGGGATTTTTTCTATAGAAGTCGAGCAGTGGTTGTTGATATCTGGAAAATTTGAAGAAATAATTCTCCTCCTCGTAAACTTCGATTTTGAGGTTTGGGTGGAATAGACACTTGCCCTCGACTAGTTCAGAATCGGTTTTCTCTAACTCGCAACCAACGCAATATTTAATTGGATAGTTGGCCTTGTAGATGTCACCGTTTTTGAGACAACGGCGCCAGAATTCTTGAGAGGCATCTAGGTGATTGGGATTGGTTGTTCTTACGAAGTGTGTATAACTTAAATTGAGGGCATTTTTTAGATCATCAAATTTGGCGGCATATTCGTCACAATATTTTTGAGGATTTTTATTTTGCTCGAGGGCTTTGCGGTAGATCTTTAAACCATGTTCGTCAGTGCCAAAATTAAAAATGACGTCATTTTCTTCAAGTCTTTTGTAGCGGGCGACGGCGTCTGCTTGGACTATCTCAAGGGCAAAACCGATATGCGGCTCGGCGTTGACATAGGGAAGAGTGGTAGTGAGGTAAAAGGGTGTTTTATTTTTCATTTTTTGACGGCTAATGAAATAATATACCCGCGGCTGCGGTTTACCAATTTGTAGTTTCCGAAAAAATGCTTAAAAAGACGGTCCACCGCTGGTTTTAATCTTTCTTGAGTCACGAAATATACACACCCATTGTTCACTAAACATCTGTAAGCGTCATGTATAAATTCCTCGAATATTCCAAGGCCGGCGCTTGCAGGCGGATTAGAGACGATCAGATTAAACCGTAGATTGCTTACCGCCTCCAAACCGTCACTCAGTATCACATTTGCGTTTGGAATATTGTTTAACTTGATATTTTCTTCAGCAAGCTTTATGGCTCTAATATTTGCATCGATGAGCGTTGTTTGCCCCTTTGGGGCAAGCCTGGCGGCAACCGTGCCGATAGGCCCATATCCGCACCCTAAATCAAGGATGTTATCAGTAGTCTGAATTTCCAGACTATTAATAAGCAGAGTCGTTCCGGTATCGATTTGGTGCTTGGAAAAGACTCCCGGTTTGGTTTTAAAACGGAAACAAGAGCCTCTTAAGTTAGTTTCAATCAGATCGTTGTTCATAAATGGCACAAAAAAACCTCCTTGCGGAGGTATCGGATCACACGTTAATTCTCCGCCTTAGACAGCAGTAATAGCCATCATGGAAGAGATTTTTAACGTCATTGCGGAGAGTTTATCATTAATCTAGCCGGTACGTCAATTTATAAAAAAGTCGGATTGGTCTTCCTTCTGTTTCATAACACATTTTTTTCTTGACCTAGTGCTATTTTGATTCTTTTAGCCCATTCATCCGCCCACTCATCTGCTTTGATATATTTAAGAGCAAGCTGAATTCCGGCTGAGTCTTTCGTCTGTTTTTCAATAGCTGCGATGGTTGCACTTGAGACCTTCAAATTTTCGCGGATATTTTCATAGCTGCGTTTGTTCGATAACCAGTAAATAATTGCCAATCTTTTAACTACCGCCGTTGTCTCCGCTTCAGAAAGTAAATCTGATAAAAACGCTTTAATAAATTGTGGAGTCTTGAGGTCAGCAATGGTCTGAAAAAAGAGCCTGGTAATCTCCTTTTCAAGATTAGGATTAAGTTTCTTTTTTGAAACACGCATACCAACTAAACAAAAAAACCCCAAAAAGGGGCAGGTAATTTATGTATATATCCAAAAAGGTTGACTGTCAACTACACAATATTAACAAAAGTCAGTGACTTCGTTTTATTGAAAGCCAAAACTCTAGGAGAATAATAATCGTCCACCATGCCCCAATTGAAATTAGACTAAATACCCCGAGCGGTTTGAGGGAAAGTATCCCTAAAATACCCACGGTAAAAACAAGACCGCGGCGGGAGTTTGCAAATATTACAGATAAAGGGAGAAGAAAGGCTATAAAAGTAAGTAAATAAAAAGTTACCAATACAAGAACCGATTCTGGGGGAAATTGGGTGACCAGTACTATAAGCATTACCCAGACGATCAGTGAAATTATCGCGGTTATTAGATAATTTTTAGATTTCCTTATTAACATCCTTGCCTTATTTTACAGGTTGGGCTTTCACAATAAGAGTTTTATTGAGTTAGCAGATATAATCAAAGAGAAACATATGTCTCTTGAGGTACTTTTAATCGTCGGTCTGATCCTAGTCGGATTTATTTTGTCGGCACTCTTGATTAACTGGAAGCTGACCACTCTCATCCAGGGGGTAAAGCTCGATCAGCCATTAATCGAGTGGTTGAAGAGCATGCAAGTTTCAATGAATGAGACCCAAAAAGCCTTTAATGACGCCATGCGTTCTTCAAGTGGCGAATTAACAAAAGTACTTCAAGAAAATACCCGCCAGCTTAATGATCGAATGGACAAAGCGGCGGTCGTTATCCGCGACGTAAGTCGAGAAGTTGGGCAAATGTCGGAGATAGGTCGCGGCATGAAAGAGCTTCAGGAATTTTTGAGAAGTCCCAAGATGCGCGGGAACATTGGCGAGCAAATCCTCAAAGACCTTATCGCCCAGATGTTTCCGAAGAATTCATTCCATCTCCAATATCAATTCAAATCAGGAGAGAAAGTTGATGCAGCCATAAAGACTGACGCAGGAATACTCCCAATTGATTCAAAGTTTCCCATGGAAAACTTCCAGAAAATGATAAAAAGCGAGCTGCAATCAGAACGCGACACCGCCAGACGTGAATTTATTAAAGATGTTAAAAGGCATATTGATTCAATTTCAAGAAAATATATCTTGCCAGCTGAAGGCACAATGGACTTTGCGTTGATGTACATTCCTTCAGAGTCGGTTTTTTACGAAATAACGGGAATAGATGAGCTGAGTGATTATGCGCGTAAGGCTCGTGTCTATCCGGTTTCACCTTCGACGCTTTACGCCCATTTGCAAATGATCCTTTTATCCTTTGAAGGAAAAAAGATAGAAACCAAATCACGCGAGGTGTTTAGAATGCTAAGAGCGCTTCAAGGTGATTATGAGAGGGTTAATGAAAATATTGATATATTGGGTAAACATATCACCAATGCCTCGTCTCAGTTCCATAATGTCTCTTCCGGATTTTTGTCCATCGGCCAAAAGCTCTCAAATGTCAAATATCTCTCCGACGAAAGCGACGAAACCCCCAAGCTTGCTTCCTAAATTGGTCTGTATTCAGGTCGCGATTTTGACTTCTAATGTTTCCACATAAAAGGCGAAAGTATTTGACCTTTCAGCGTAGATAAGATAGCATCTGAAGCTGCCCACATGCTCCGAACCACGCTAGTTTACGCATTAGGCATCTCTCTTGCCCTTGGAATTCTGATAGTCTCGCTTTTTGCAGTTACTTTCAAAGCGGGACGGGTTCGAGGCGCAATCACGGTCGCTATTACTTCGCCCACCGTTTCTCCTACCCCCATAAACTATATTCTCCCTTATCCGGGAATTCTCCCCGACAGCCCGCTATGGGTCTTCAAAGCCTTGCGGGATAGGCTAATCCTCTTATTAGCCTGGGATTCCGTATCAAAGGTAGAAAAAGAGCTATTATTGGCCGATAAAAGACTAAAAGCAGCTGAAGCACTCATCGAGGGTGGAAAAATGAGCCTCGGAGTTTCAACCGCAATCAAGGGGGAGAAATATCTGCTAGATGCAGTAACTCTCTGGGACAAGACAGGAAATCATAAACCAGATCGCCAAGATCAGCTAGAACGTGCTCTGGCGAAACATAAAGAAATATTGATAGTTCTTAAAGAAAAATCACCCGAGTTAAATAATCTACTCAAAGAGGCTTCAGAGATTAATCAAGGGGCAACTGAACTACTTAAAATAAACTCTAAAATCTGATTTTCTGTAAGGAGAATAAAGCCCACTTCTTTTCATGCACCTGATATCGAAAGATATAGTTGACGTAACACCTGTAGTGTCTTAGTGTTGTAATTACCCTACATATAGGGTCTGAGATTTCACACTCAGTTATTGCGAAGCGTTGCTGTGGCAGCGTGTGGGTGCTTACAGCAGCGCTTCGAATGTGTTTAGTAAATCTCCACTTTTATTTTGATCCGATTTGACGGGCCAAAAGCCTTTTTAATATTCAAGATAATAAAGAACTAACTATGCGATGTCCATTTTGTAACGAGCCAGAAACATCAGTACTGGAATCACGAGTGGCAGAAGACGGAAACTCCCTTCGCAGGCGACGGGAATGCGGTAAGTGTCGCCGGAGGTTTACTACCTACGAGCGGGTTGAGGGACCGGTTCTATTGGTTATCAAAAGAGATGGTCGGCGAGAAGCGTTTGATCGGGAGAAAATCAGGCAAGGGATTCTCAAGGCTTGTTTAAAAAGGCCTGTCAGCATCGACTTAATGGCCGAAATGACTGATGACGTAGAGCGAGAAATCTTGCGCCGGGAGTCGCCGGAGGTAACCAGCAAATTTGTAGGCAAAGCGGTTCTGCGACGACTGAGAAAGGTAGACAAAGTGGCCTGGATGCGTTTTGCCAGCATTCATATGGAGTTTGAACAATTAGAGGATTTTGAGAAAGCGATTGAAAAGGCAAGCGAGTAGCTATATGGCAGCAGGCGGAAAAGAAGGTGAGGGGGGGCGGGGGGTGGGATGGCTGGACTGTTTGGATGAAAATGCGACAGTCAAGATGGAATTTTTTATCGATGGAGAGACGATAGCCACTATAACGGGAGCAATAGGACAGCACGAGCTTCATGTTATTGGGGAACCGAGATATATGAGAATACATAAAGTTTCGTGGAACGGTTATCAAGGTCCGGCCAAAGCCGTTTTAGAAGGGATTCTTGATCGAGGTTGTTTGATGTTGGGTAGAAGTGGGGAGCTTTACTTAACTGGTTGGGTAGACGAACAAGGAAGGACGCGAGATCTACCACCTTTTTCCTTCAGGATCTGGCCGATGTAATTGTAATTTGGTACTGGATAATTGATAATCAAGGTAGATGGCTGCCCAACAAGAACAAGAGCTAAGTTTAATTAAGGGGCTGTTGGCTCGGTTAGAACACCATCCTGTCGTGGAGGTGACAAAGGGTCCGGAGATCTCCCCAGACCTTAAAAGCTACATAGAAAGGGTCGAAACAGAGGGAGAATCAGCCCAAACTATCGTAATCGGATCCAATAGCGTTAAAGTTGCAAAAACACAACCGAAATCCCAGCCTTCTATCGTCTTACCGCTGACACCAACTCAGTATACCCAGGGGATGAAAGCTAGCGTGGCCGACTCAATTCGCTGGCTCGCAATTTGGTGTTTACGGCTTCTTAAAATATATGGACATCGGGCGGTATTTAGACCCGAACCCAACCTTTAGTTTTCACCTTTTATTGCATGCTTCAGTGGTCTTTGGGGCCAGTACCAGTTCATGGAGTATATCGCGCCACATTATACTTCAGAAACTCAAATTTAAGTTTCCGAAGTATAGTATGATGAGTAAAGCTATAAAACGTCACTAACATATGGAAATAGAGCAAGTTATAACCACCTTTATCCTCTTAGGCTTCGTCTTGGGCTCCGTAATCATGCTGATCTTAAGCCTGGGATATCTTGCCCTAATTTTTTACAAGTTTAGAGATCGAGAGGAAAGGTCACTACGGTTCATAACTTTGCAAATTGCTGTTCCGAGAGACAATGAACTTAAAATCGATGTTGCCGAACAGATGTTTATGGCGTTATCAGCGATGAAAAAAGGAGGTTTCTGGTCAAAATTTTCCATGCAAGACCACCTATCTCTCGAAATAGTCGGTTTACCTGAAGATATCCGTTTTTACATCACGGTACCGATTAAATACAAGGATCTTGTAGAAAAGCAGATCAACGGATCTTACCCGGATGCCGAGATAAAGGAAGTACCCGAACCCAACATCTTTTCAGAAGACGGCAAAGTCGCTTTTGCCCAATTGGAACTTAGGGGACCGGCTTATTATCCGATTCAAGTGTATAAAAATCTAACCACCGATCCTCTTTCGGTTATTACCACCGCAATGGGAAAGATGCAGGCGGGTGAAGGAGTTATTTTACAAATGTTAGTCTCCCCAACAGATAACTCATGGAAATCGATGGGTAAACGCTTCCTCGCCAAAACCAAGAAAGCGGAATCCGATCCTGATAAAGCAACGTTTAAGACGGATGCTAAATCAATCGAAGCAATTGAAAATAAACTGAGTAAGCCTGGATTTGAAGTAACGATCCGGATCGTCGTCTCGTCAACCTCGCAAGAAGCGGCCAAGGGCCATTTGACTAACTTAAAAGCGTCTTTTGAGCAGTTCAGCGGAGATTTAAATGGCTTCAAGGGTAGGAAAATTAGGATCAAAACAATGTTTATGAATGATTTTATCTATCGGTATCAACCGATGTTTCACTTTTTTGCCAACAAGACGGTGCTAAGTACAGAGGAAATAGCGACCATTTGGCACCTACCCAACAAAACAGTAACAACACCGCACGTGTTTTGGATCAATTCCAAAAGAGCGCCCGCGCCAGCCCAGGTTGCGACTGAAGGGTTATATCTAGGGAAAAGTGCGTTTAGGGGAACTGAAAGGGGGGTCTATATGAATCAGAAAGACCGGACACGTCATACCTATATTATTGGTAAAACAGGGGTAGGGAAATCATGGTTGATGCGCGATATGATTATGCAGGATATCCGAGCTGGCCATGGAATATGTTTTATCGACCCTCACGATACTGTTGATCAAATATTGGAATTAATCCCCCCGGAGCGAGCGGAAGATGTTATTTATTTCAATCCGGCTGACTGGGAGAGGCCGATGGGTCTAAACCTCCTGGAGGCGCGAAATGAACAGGAACAACATTTTGTAGCCACCGCGGTAATTAACTTAATGTACAAGCTTTATGACCCCTATAAAACTGGAATCGTCGGGCCAAGATTTGAACATGGAATCAGAAACGCCATGTTGACGGTTATGCAAGCTGAACCGGAAGGGACGTTTGTCGAAGTGGTTCAAACCATGCAGCGGCCGGACTATGTACAAGAACTTTTGCCAAGAGTTACCGACCCAGTTGTCCGAAGGTATTGGACCGATCAAATTGCCCAAACTTCAGACTTTCATAAGTCCGAAGTCTTGGACTATACCGTATCAAAGTTCGGCCGATTTGTTACGAATAAGCTTATGCGTAATATTATTGGCCAGAGTCATTCCGCGTTCAATTTTCGACAGGTGATGGATGAAGGGAAAATACTTCTGATTCACTTGCCAAAGGGGGCAATCGGCGAAGAAAACGTCAGTTTCTTAGGCCTGGTCTTAGTCCCAAGGATTTTAATGGCCGCGATGTCTCGTGAGGACATTCCTGAAGCCCAAAGAAGAGACTTTTACCTTTATGTCGATGAGTTTCAAAACTTTGCGACTCCGGACTTTGCCCAGATCCTCTCGGAGGCGAGGAAGTATCACCTCAATCTCGTGGTTGCAAATCAGTTTATTGGCCAGATGGAAGATGAAGTCAAAAATGCGGTATTCGGCAATGTCGGTACCATAGTCGCCTTTAGAGTAGGAACTTCAGATGCAAATTATCTGGTTCATGAGTTTCAGCCGGTCTTCACCGAGGCTGATCTATTAAACGTTGAGGCTTATCACGCCTTTATTAAAACGATAGTAAATAACGAACCGGTCCCCCCTTTTTCCCTCGATCTAACTCAAGATAAAGAGGCCATTGATAAAGCTCGTAATGTAGAAATCGCCAAAGCGGTCAAGGAGCTTTCAAGACTTAAATTCGGACGAGATTATCGTGAGGTAGAAGACGAAATTGGCCAGAGAGCAAGGTTGTAGTGTTTACACTCAAAAATTTGATCGCAAATTTTTGAGTGGACCCGGAAGGAGTCGAACCTTCGTTCTATCTTTATAAGAGGTATGTCTTGCCGTTAAACGACGGGTCCTCTTGACAACTCCTATATTTTACCAGCCTATTGTAGTTTAGGGATGGGAGAAGTTTAGAGTTCTTCAAGCCTAGCGGTTCGACCTTCCACCTGATCTTTGATCAGATCAAGATATCGTTCAGTTGTAGAGAGACGTTTATGGCCGGCTAGCTTGGAGACAGTTTCAGGAGAAACACCCGCCATCAGATGATGAGCGACAAAGGTGTGCCTAAGATCATTGACTTTAGCTCCGTCTATGCCAGCTAGTTTAAAATACCTTTCTATCGCAGTTCTTATATTGCGTACCAACAGCGGTCGACCGGTCTTAGTGACAAAGAGAGTCTTATCTTTTGTTTTATGTCTGATAGATAGATATTGGGTAAGTGCTTCTCTGGCTGCATGGTTTAAAGGAATAGTCCGGGCGAGGTGAGATTCAAATTGGGCTACGGTAATTTCCTCATCTTTAATATCGTCAGTGGTGAGATTTGCTAATTCTCCGATTCGGATGCCTGTTTGGAGCATAAGCTCGACAATCGCATAGATTCGTGTATCCGATCGGCACGCATCGCGCAGAGCTCGATATTCCATTTTAGACAGTATCCTCGGAGGTTTGTTTTCATAACGAGGATGAGCTACACCTTCGGCAGGGTCGTAAGCAAGAATCCCATTCAGCCGAAGATAGCGAAAGAAAGTTTTAATAGAATTTAACTTGCGAGAGACGCTCTTTGGCGTATAGCTTTTAGTCGCTAAATCAGCCTTGAAAGCTTCAATGTCTTCAGTTCGAACCGTGGTCGCCTGGGTAATTTTTCGGTCAGTCAAGAAAGTCCCCAACTGATCCAAATCTTTACCGTAAGCCACCATCGTGGCGGTAGCTTTTTTCTGGGATTTCAGGTAGTTTATGAATTGTTCTCGGGCAGAGGAGAAAGGAATCGGGTCAATTGTATTCATGCCTCTCGATGGCCGATAATATCATTGCAGGGCATCGGCGTCAATGTGCCTGAGCGCTATTGGCCTCAATAAGTATGTGGTACAAAGTCTTGGATCTTAAAATTGTTCGCCTTCTGGTTTCGATTTTGGGAATCTATATCTCTTTTCAGATGGTACGCAATATCTGGACCCTTTGGGGTGCCAAATCCAGAGTAGATGAAGCCGCCCAGAACTTGAAGGAATCGGAACTAAAAAATAGAATGCTTAGTGACGAGTTGAAAGAAGTGGATTCGCCTGAGTTTGCCGAAAGACAAGCCAGGGAAAAGTTGGGCTTAGTCAAAGAGGGAGAGGTAATTTTCGTATTATCCCCGGAAGAGATAAAAAAATTAGCCGATAGCTTAAGAGAAGCTTATCGCCAAGACGATGCAGAGGTAAAAGAACTGACTAATTGGCAGAAGTGGCGGAAGTACTTCTTTGAATAAGAGAAGCGCTGATTGATTGAGCTTGTTCATAAAGTTATAATGAGCCTCGCTGCTTGGGTTTTCCCGAGCAATGTGCGGGGTAGTGTACAGTTGCACGGAAGGCTAGTAGAAATGGGCCCAGTAATTAGTAATTCTTACTGAGAACTTGGCTATATCGGTGGACAGCCAGCTTAGCTGGCCAATACCGAGGGAACCCTGAGTTTATCGAAGGGACTCCGTAGAGACTAGACGCCGAGCTCCGCCGGGTGGCGGATGATGATATAGTCCTACCCTTGTAGTAATACAAGAAGGTGCATAATCTTCCAGGCCGGGTGCGACTCCCGGCCCCGCAACAAGAAAAAATAAAAGTGCCTGTTTATAGGAATATTCTTCTTAGGTTCTGATTTGGTATAACTTCGTTGCCTCTTCCTTATCTTCTCCTTTGTATATTTAACAGTCAGGTTGTTAGAATAACGTTATGTTAATCGCTTTAGATCAAACAGTTGCCGAGAAAATAGAGAGCGCCATACGAAGTATTGAGAATGAGTTGGTCAACGAAAATTACGAGAAAGTGGTCGCACTGACTAAAGACAGTAGATTAACAGCCAAAGATGTTGAAACAGCACTGAAAAATTATAGTGGGAAGGTTACTGTTGCCCCCGGTCGTGTTTTTGACATACTCGAAGCTATAGAGATTAGCAATTTCAACCCAAAAGCTTGGGCTATAGATTACGACTTATGGATAGATGGAAAGAGAAGCGACTTAACACTTTCTCTAACAGTTAGTTTTGTTGGGGATGAAACAATTTCTTCGATCAATAATCTTCACATATTATAAAGGCCGAGTAGGCTTAATTTCTTTGTACTTTTGGTAGCTGGGTGGAGTTGATCGCAACCGGGGATATAATTTATCTGTGAAACTCTTTGTCTGGGACTTTCATGGAGTATTAGAAAAAGATAACGAACTGGCCGTATTGGAAATTACTAACGCCATTCTTAAAAAGTTTGGTTATAAAAGTCGGTTATCAAAAGAAGACAATTATTGTCTCACTGGCCTTAAGTGGTACGAGTATTTCGAGTTTCTTCTGCCTAATGAACCATATGCGAGACATCTAGAACTTCAGGGGGCTTGTATCTCATATCAAACGGCTCACCCTGGAATCGTTGCTCAGCACATCAAGCCAAATGAACACGCCCATGAGGTACTTGAGCAGATTTCTCAAAATCATGATCAGATTGTTATTTCAAATACGCAACCAAAGTCCTTAAAAATGTTTCTTGAGGCAGTCCGAATAATAAAGTTTTTCCCGTCAGGCAAATCTTTTGCAGCAGATGCTCACGGAAAGGATGCAACTATTAGAAAACACCATATTCTCGATAGCTACCTGCGAGACAAACATTATGAGGATAAAATCTTTATTGGTGATTCGGCGGAAGACATTGAGCTCGTTAGTGTAGCCGGAGGTAAGACGTATCTTTATGCCCACCGCGGCAAAAGCCATAAAGAGGCTAAGGCTGACTTTAAGATCAATGATCTAAGAGAGGTCCTGAAAGAGGTATAGAGATTCTGGTTTCCTCGCATCCACGACAATCCGAGAATTGTTATAAGCCATCCTCCGATGGTTAACTCACCACTATAAGTCTTCCAAAACTCAGTTTTGTGAAAGGGTACAGTCTACGCGGAAGCGCACCACTTCGAATTAAGTAGTTGACTCATTTTCTCATAAGGAGTCAGATAGCCAAGACACTTTCGGGGCAGGTTGTTCATCCAATTCTCAACGTCAGCTACCTGTTGAGGAGTAATCTCTTGTAAGCTTGTGTGTTTGGGAAAGAATCTTCTGACATATTTGATAGTGTTCTCGTTGGTGCCCTTTTCCCAAGCGTGATAAGCATGACAAAAGTAGACATCTAGTCCCAGTTTGGAGGAAATTACTTTGTGATTAGTATTTTCTGCCCCATTGTCCACCGTCAAGGTGTGTCTCAGCTTTTCCGGTAAGATCTTAAGTCTTCGGGTGACGGCCATTGTTTTGGAAGTGGCTCCTCTGGTTGGGAGTAAATCTAAGATGGTTGATCGGGAGAGTCTTTCCACGGTTACGGAGACTACTTTTCTGTCACTTCGAAGCCCTTCCATGTTATCGCTTTCCCAGTCCCCAGGTCTTACTCGTTGGGCAACAATCTGGGGACGAGAATCAATCGAGACAGCCTCTGGAATACGGCTATCTCGGTGAACCCTTCTTCCTTTCAATTTTCTTCTCTTCTTTCGGGCTAAGGTCAGGTTCTCCCATAAACGGTACGGCCGGGACGACCGACAATAGATATATCGGTAGATGGTTTCCTTGGTAATTGAGTTACCCGGGTGGTCTATGGAAAGTCTTCCCGAGATTGTCTCCGGAGACCAGCGAAACGATTTCCGAAGATGTTCCCGAACATAGAGAAAAACTTCGGGTTTCTTAAGCGGTGCTTGGTACCTTTGGAGAGACCCTCGTCTATCGACTTGGTTTTGGGCACGGCAGGGAATATATGTCCGGCCGTACTTGGCATTACGGGAATATTCCCGGGAAATAGTCGTGTGGTCTCGACCCAGTTGGTTGCCTATGTTACGAAAAGAAAAACCCTGTTCCCGAAGAGCATAGATTTTCTCCCTTTCTTCCAGACTTAAGTGTTGATAGGTATTCAAAAACAAATACACCTCCTCTCAGGCAGATATCGAATTCTACCTAAAAGTGGTGCACTTCGTTTTAGAACCTACCCAATCAGTGCGAACTAAAAAAACTTCAAGATTTCAAACCATTAATCAATAAATTTAACACGATCACATCGTCTGATTACAAAAGTTTTCGATCCAAGGGTCCGGTATTTAAGTCGGGAGACTATGTCAATCTTTTTAGTGGACTTCCGCCAGATGTTGACAACCTTGAGGAAATTGAGATTTCAGACGCCGGTAGAATTATATTTTTTAAAGTTCAAGCGTTTCTGTGTATTGTTGCAGTATTGGCTCAGCACAGACGTAATTAAAGGCGGCAGATACAGTGAATAAGTTAAGATACATTTGCGACATTGAGATTAAGTGACTCACTTCGCCAGAGCCCCCCTTAAGTACAGTAGAATAGTCGGATCAAAGGGGGT